>ERZ1090861.31-NODE-31-length-111300-cov-25.767037_pt1 | contig 111300 bp, 87 predicted proteins | sample MGYA00478482_ERZ1090861 | MGnify/ENA primary metagenome ERZ1090861 (study PRJEB33644, sample SAMEA5815744) | chicken gut metagenome | biome: Chicken; feature: Gastrointestinal Tract; material: Caecum | place: Ireland | collected 2019-01-01 | study: A study of the... | reverse complement strand
ATCGCTCAGTGTCTCGTGGGCTCGGAGATGTGTATAAGAGACAGCTTATAGACCATGCTTGTTGGAACAAAATTGTCGCTATCTCCATGAATGAAAAGAACAGGAAGTTTTGAATTTTTAAGCTTTTCACAGGCATCTATAGCTTTTAAATCTAAACCCTTTGTGTTTTTTGTGTAGTGATAAAATATCTTATAAAACCACTTTGATAAAAATTTAGCTCGTGAGTAAACATAATAAAGCTCATTATTTGCGTTGTCATAACCGCTGTCTTCTATGCCGCAGATGACATTGTTTGGCAGAATTTCCCCTAGCGTCATGCAAACAGTGCTAGCTCCCATAGATATACCATGCAATACTATTTTATAGTTTGGTTTTATTGATAGCAACTTTTCTATCCACTTGATTATATCATAATGCTCGTATAATCCCATTGAAAGGCTGTCGCCTTCACTCTCGCCATGAGTTCGCAGGTCCATAGCAAAGATATCATATCCTAAGTCTTCATAGATTTTGGCATAGTTAAACATATCAAAGTGCGTTCCGCCATAGCCATGCACGAGAATTGCAAGGCGAGTTTGTCCATTATCTTTATAAAAGCCGTAGAGTTTTAGGTCATCACTGCTTATAATAGACAGCTTTTCAAAATTATCAGAAGAAAAATATTCTTGCAGAGCTTTATCGTCTTTTTCTTGGATCTTATTTCTTAGTTCAATCCCCCTTTTTAGTTTCCCTTTACGCGAAAGTGAAAACCTAAAGGCTATTGCACCTATTAAAAGATATAGTGCAAATACAACTAGCATAAGCACAAGCAAGGCAAAAATAATTATCAAAAAAATTTTCATAATCCCCCTTATACTACAACTGCTTTGACGCTCTCTCCGCTATCGGCATCTTGATAAGACAGCCAATAACCGAAGCCTTCTGGTCTATTTTCATCCAGTGGGAACCAAATTGGATAGCCTGAAAGCTCTCTTGGTGGAAATTTTTGATAAACTCCCGGAACGCCATAGCAAATATATTTTAACTTGTCATCTTCATAGATAAGACCGAGAACGTAGTAGTCACCGCTTGAATCTATATTTACTTTAACCCATTTTGAGTCTGGAATGAGCTGCTCAAGATAATCTTCGTTTGGATTATTTTCAAAAAGACTATCTATTTGCTGTTTCATTTCTTGGTAGAATTTGTTTTCTATTGGCTTAGCTTCATTTTCGTCTATTTCTTCAACCTTTTCTTCTGCGTCGTCCATTTTGCGAATATGTGAAAAATAGAACTTTTTATATTCACAATTTTCGCATTTTTTGTCGCATATTTCAGCGTCTGCCATAGCCTTTGTTATAGTATTTTCTATTTCTTCTTTTTCAGCATCATCGAAATCTATATCATATTTGTCAAGAACTTCTTCAACTTCACTTACATTTTTACTTTTGGATAGTGATTTTATCGCAGCATCAAACACTTGTTCTTTGTCTACATAGCCTTCACTGCTTCCATATAGTAGCGGCTTAGGCTGCCCGCCCACAAAATTTACAACGGCACAGGTAAACCTTTCTGGAATCTGGGAAAGCTCACTTTTAAAAGTGAAAAGCATACCTGACGAATGTGTTAGACCTGCCTTTGTTATGTTCTTGCCATCGTTTATTCCGAGTGTGATAATACCCTTTGGCTCAATACCGAAGTTATATAGTCTGAGCCTTCCATTTATCATATCACCATCACTTTCAAGCGTTAATACCGCTCTTTCAGACTTATCTTCAACCCCATTTAAAACTATACTTTTTTTATTTAACATAAAAACACCTCTTTATATATTATACTAAGAGATGTTTTTTAATGATTTAAATGTTTTGAGATTTTTTGTTTAATTTTAGCATAATTTATCGAATAATCCTTTATCTGAATTTATGCTGATATGTGCAAATACTAATTCTCATCATGAGATAATTTTTTGTTTATCTGTCGTATAATATCTTTTTCATTAAAGCCAGCTTTGCTGTATACTTCGCTGCCATTTCCGCTGCCTTGATAGCTGTTGACATCGATTACTAAGCCGTTATCTCCAACGTATTTATACCATCTTGCATCATTTGATGCTTCGATTGCCACGCGAAGGCGTGCATTCTTTTGAAGCACTTTATTTTTATAACTTGTAGATTGCTCTTCAAATACTTCAAGACATGGGAAAGAAACCACAGAAACATCGTATTTTTTGCTAAGCTCTTTTGCAACATTTAAAGCAAGTCCAACTTCGCTGCCTGTTGCATAAAGCACAACTTGAGCATCCTTTTGAGCTGGTTTTAAAATATAGCCGCCCTGCAAAGCTTCTTTATATTTTCCATCAACCACTTGCATCTTTTGTCGTGATAAGATAAAGGCAACAGGACCTTCCCCAGATAATACATGATTATAGCCTGCAAGAAGCTCGCTTGCGTCGCATGGTCTGAATACTTTTAGACCTATTATAGAGCGAAGCTGAGAAAGCTGCTCAATAGGCTGATGAGATGGTCCGTCTGCTCCAACATAGATACTATCATGGGTGAAGAAATAGCTTACATTTAATTTCATCATACTTGCAAGACGTATGCTTGGAAGCATATAATTTGAAAATGCTAGGAATGTGGAGCAAAATGGGATGAAATCTTCATATAAGCTTACACCATTCATAATTGCTGCCATAGCGTGTTCACGCACGCCAAAATGTATGTTTCTGCCGCGACGATTTCCTGTGTTGTAGTTCCCGCCATTTTCTATGAAGCAGCCTGTTGAATTTGTAACGTCAGCACTGCCTGCAACCACTTGCAAAAGTTTTTCTGCGATTTCATTGAAAACAATCTTATTAAGCTCTCTTCCGCTTAGTCCTTCCCACTTATAAGACGTGCGGACAAGTTTTTCAAGGTCTATACGTTTTCTATCAAAGAAATTTACAAACTGTCTATAAAGTTCTGGGTTTGAAGTTGTATAAACAGCTATATTCTGATTCCATTTTTCATGGTTAAGTTTGCCACGTCGCGAACTTGCCATGCAAAAATCTCTGACATCATTTGGAATATAAAAATTTTCGTATACGCCAAGCTTGCTATTAAACACCTTGAGCTCTTCTTGGTTTAAAGCAAGACCATGCACAGATGAGGTGCCTTCTTTCTCTGTGCCTATTCCGATTGTGGTTTCAAAAATGATAATAGTAGGATTGCTCAGTTTTTTTGCCTTTTCAATGGCTCTTGAGCAGGCATGAAAATTGTTTCCCCTTTTGCATCTAACTACACTCCAGCCCATAGCTTTGAATTTTTTTGCAACATTTTCTCTATTTGATAAATTAAGCGAGCCATCCATTGTGACTTCATTTGAATCATATAAAATGATAAGTCTGTTTAAGTTTAATGTGCCTGCAAGTGAGCATGCTTCTTGTGCAACACCTTCCATAAGGTCACCATCACCTGCAAGGCAGTAAGTATAGTTGTCAATTATAGGAAAGCCCACGCTGTTGAATCGCTCTGCCATGATAGAAGATGCAAGTGCCATTCCCACAGCATTTGCCACGCCTTGTCCAAGTGGACCTGTTGACACTTCAACGCCATCAGTTGTGCGATATTCAGGATGACCTGGAGTTTTTGAGCCAAGCACGCGTAATTTTTTTAGGTCTTGAAGTGAAACATCGAAGCCGAAGAGTGATAAAAGTGTGTAATAAACAGGACAAGCATGGCCATTTGACATAACAAATCTGTCTCTATTTAAAAAATCAGTGTCAGAGACATCAAAATTATAGTGGTCTTTAAAAAGTGCGAGCATGATTGCACTTGTGCCAAGTGCTGCACCTGTGTGCCCACTGCCAGCATTTGAAATTGACTGAGCTGTTATTGATTTAACATAATTTAATGTTTTATCAATTATATTCATAATTCATCTCCTAACCTATCTATTATTTGTTTTGCAGCCGATAAAACTGCTTTTCTATCAAATGACAACGTCATATCTGAATTATTCTTTAAAAATTCATCACGGCTTTGATAAGCTATCTTACTTGGGGGTTCTTTCAGCTTTAACTTTGGAAGTTCAAGATAAACAACATAAGAATTGTTAAAAAGTTTGGAATATTCTTTGAATAAATCGTAGCTTACTGAGATAACACTGTTTTCATAATCTGCACAATTTGATACAACACTCTTTTCTCGCTTTTTAAAATATTCAAGTCCGCATTTTTGTAAAACTTCTTCTGGATTTATTAGGTCATAGGCTATAAGCTCTTTGCAATCAGCAAAATACATATCAAGCATATCTGCAAGCGTCTTAGCCACATTTTTTGCAAATTTTTCATCAAGTGAAACAATCACCATATTTTTAAGAGTTTTTTCGTTTTTCATATAGTTATGATATCATAAAATCTAAAATTCTACAATCAAATATCAGAATTGTTTTCTTTATTGTCTCTTATAACGTTTTTGGGTCGTTTAGGCTTCTCCTTCTTTCTAATTCCCCAAGTAAATATAAGCAAAAGCACATATATTGATATTAAAAGAGCAATATCTATTGTTGGCACAGGTGCTGTTGCATAAACGACGCTATCATTTTCGATTGTCACAGCAATGCTTCCATTTGACGAAGTTGTCAAAATTTGGCTGTTTATATCATGGAGTCTATTCAAAACTTCAACTGATGGCAGGTCCCTATTTTGTGCCACGCAAAGAACGGCATATTCAGGTCTGACAAGTTGTAAAAATTCTTCGGTTGAAGAGCTTGACGAGCCGTGATGGGCAACCTTTAAAACGTCGGCTTTTAAATAGTCACCATACTGCGTAATTAGCGTGTTTTCGATTGTTGCATCGGCGTCACCAGTAAACAAGAACTTTTTGGTTTGATATGTCATCATAATTACCGCACTTATGCTGTTTGTTGACGAATAATAGTCACTAGCAGGAGACAAAAATTCAACTTGACAGCCACCTAAATTAAGTTCTATGCCCTGCTTGTTATAAATTATATTGCAACCCTTCTCTGTAACAAGAGAAATCACCCTATCATATGTTTGTGTTGTTGAAATCATAATGTTTTCACTTGACATATCTGCAGCTTCTTCGGGCGTGTATACTTTTGGTCTAAAAACTGTTGCAACTTGAATGCTTTCAAGCACTTCTATTGCTCCGCCAATATGGTCAGCATCGGGGTGAGTTAAAACCAAGTAGTCAAGGTATGAAAGCCCTTCATTCTTTAAAAAATTATTCACATAAGCAGTGACAGTTTCGCCTTTATCTTCTTCACCCGCATCAATAAGCATTGTTTGCTCATTTGGAAACTTTATCAAAATGCTATCACCCTGACCTACATCAATAAAGTGAACTTGGAAATCATAACCTTGAAATTTGTCTACAATAACGACATTATAAAAATAAAGCAGTCCGCCGCAGACAAAAAATAAAACAATAAAAATAGATGTGAAAAGCACTGATAGGCTACTTCGCACAAGCACATCACTTTTTATTTTTATCTCTTTTTTCTTTAGTTTCTTAACTTCATTTTTCATTTAATTATTGTTATATCACTTGGAAATGCTTTTAATTTATGTTTTCTTCTTTTGTTAAACACTTCCATTATTTGCGGCATAGCATCCACTGCGGCTTTATAGCCCTCCTCTATCATTTCGTCCATGCCATCGGTTTTTGTAGACTTAAAACGTTTTGTCTCTGGTGCTATGATTACGTCTGAATTGACATAGCCACGCACTGCATTACTTTTCATAAGTATTCTAATCGAGCACATAAGCACGTCAAGCACCTTTGTTGAGTCTGTGCCATAGGTGCGTGATTTATTAACATCGACAGAAATAACATAATCACAGCCGAAGTATCTTGGCACGTCAGCTGGTATTGTGTTTTGAAGTCCGCCGTCACATAAAATCATATCATCGTATATAACAGGAGTAAAAACGCCAGGAACGGCACAACTGCCCATGACGGCTTTTGCAAGGTTGCCCTTTGCAAGACATATTTCTTTTGTCGACTTTATATCAACAGCAACTGCAGCATAAGGAATTTTTAAATCTTCTATGTTTATATCACCTAGATTGTTTGTTATAAGCTCGCCAACACCATCTATCTTAGAAGGTGTGAAAGGTATCAAATTCTTACGAATATCTTTTTCGCGAAGATTTTTTACGATATCATACATCTCTTTATAAGAATAGCCAGCAGCGTAGAATGCACCAACAAGGCTCCCAGCACTTGTGCCAGCAACAAAATCAAATTTGATGCCAAATTCTTCAAACGCTTTGATAGCTCCAAGATGCGAAAATCCCCTTGTGCCACCACCGCCAAAAGCTATACCTATTTTTATCTTTCTTCCAAACATTAAAAGCTCCTTTATGGTTTAATTATAGCGTAAAAGTATCTAAAAACAAAATAATTAAAAAATATTCATATTATAAAAGTAAAAAACACTTGCAAAAGATGTAAAAATTTGCTACAATAACATAGTAACTTTGTGGCCTCATGGTCAAGCGGTTAAGACGCCGCCCTCTCACGGCGGAATCAGGGGTTCGATTCCCCTTGAGGCTACCATATTGGGGTAACACCAAAGCATTTTCAAAAAAATTAAAAGGTTTGAGCTTTTAATTTTTTTGAACTCCTAAAAGGAGAACGCGGGCACGCCTAACGGCTAACCGCTAATGCTTCGGTTTTCCTCCCAACTCCCTTTCCGCCCCAGACAAAAATTTTCTAAATTTTTGTCTTTTGGGTCCCCGCAAAATCTCCGATTTTGTGGGTAAAGTTAGGACCCACAAGGGGTGAAATTATTGCGAGCATAAACCTTAGGCTTGCGACTAAGCCATGCACCTGGGATTTTTTATGCGGATAAGTAAATCTTTCTTGAGTTGAATACGTTTTAACCTTCCACTCAAGTCAATATAAATAATATAAATAAAGTAAGAAATCAAAATACAGCATAAAGAAAATCTTTATGGCTTGATTATTATATAAAAAGACAGCTTAATGCTGCCTTTTTTGTTTGAAATCTTCTAAGAAAATTCTTTGATTGTTTGACTTTTTAAAATTTATGGAATCTAAAAAGCTAAAGTAGTATATAAAATTATATCATAACAACTAAAATAACTATAGTTGCTATTATAGTTGCTGCAAGACATACCAAATTTACTATCAAGGCAGCTAAGCCAACCTTTCTTTTATTTAACTTTCTTTGATATACTGCAAAATTTATACCACGTAGAAGCACCATCAAAAATACAAATGCTATTAGGAAAAAGGCTATTGCACCAAGCAGTGAAAGAATAGGAAAATTTGTTTGTCCGTCTCCAATCTCAGTGGATGCAAGGTTTGCAGAACATAATGCTCCGAGAACAACAAAGAGAATAGTTAAAACTGTGCCTACACCTGTCAATATAAATGATTGGACGGCGAGTCTTACATTGTTATCTTTTTTCTCTTGTTCATATGTGCTTAGCTGCAAATATTGCGCTTTTGCACCAAACATGCGTCTAAAAATTCCCATGTATATATTTTTAGTATAACATATTAAAGCTTTAGTTGTCAATCAAAAAATAAATATAATTGAATAATATTTTACAAATCATTTTGATTTATAGACTAATGCACGCATACTATTTAAAATTGCAAGTAAAGTTACCCCTACGTCTGCAAAAACCGCACTTAACATACCTGTTACTCCAAGTGCACCAAGTAGCAAGAAAGTAAATTTTATTCCCGCTGATAATATTATATTTTCCCACACAATCTTTCGTGTATATTTAGATATTTTTATAGCGGTTGCAACTTTTTTAGGGTTATCATCAATAAGCACAACGTCAGATGCTTCAATGCTTGCTGGGCTACCATTTATTCCCATGCTTATGCCAACATCGGCAAGCATAAGTGATGGTGCATCGTTTATTCCATCTCCAACGTAGCCTAAAAATACCTTTTTATCTTTTTTAAGCTCATCAATATATTCATATTTATTTTGTGGGAGAAGTTGAAACTTTACTTCATCTATCTTTAAAATTTCGCCAACATGCTCAACTATTTCCTTCGTATCACCCGATAGCATGATGGTTTTTATTCCCATTTGTTTCAGCTCTTTGCAAGCATCGATGGAGCTATCTTTAATTTTATCACTTAAAATTATTTCACCTATTTTTTCATCATTTTTATAAACTTCAACACTAGTATTTACATGATTTTTAGATTTTCTTCCCACAAAGTAACTTTCATCATTATATCTATAATAAACGCCTTCCCCTGCAACTTCTCTTACGTCTTCAACTGGCACAAGCTCTTTTTGATTATATTCTAAAATGGATTTTGCAAGTGGATGAAGTGAATTTTGCTCGCCAAGACTTGCAAGAAATACTATTTCTTCACTTGAATAATCGCTAGAAGAAATAACATCTTTAACTTCAAAATTGCCTGTTGTCAAAGTGCCTGTTTTGTCAAACGCCACAACATTCAATTTTGCACAAGCATCAAGATAATTTGAGCCTTTTATCAAAATTCCCTTTCTTGAAGCATTGCCAAGCCCTGAAAAGTATGATAACGGAACAGATATTGCAAAGGCACAAGGGCAAGATACAACAAGGAAAATAAGTCCGCGATATATTGCCGTGTCAATATTGCCTGTAATTGCCCAGACAATACCCCATACAAGCACTGCAAGAACTATAACTCCTAGTGTATACCATTTTGCTATCTTTGAAATAAGCGTTTCAGTTTTTGATTTTCGCTCTGCAGCATTCTCTATCAAATTCATTATTTTGCTTATTGTGCTATCATGATACTCAGTTGTCACTTCTATATTTAGCACGCCATCTAAGACAATAGAGCCTGACAAAATGTTGTCGTCCTCCTTGACGGTGGTTGGGATGCTCTCGCCCGTTAAACTTTGAACGTCAAGTGAGCAATGCCCTTTTATAACCTTACCATCAAGAGCAACTCTTTCACCCGGTTTTACAATTATTATATCACCAACTTTGACTTGCGAAGGCGTGACTCTCTTTTCTATGCCATTATCTAAAATAGTTGCATATTCAGGTTGCATTTTTGTAAGCTTTTCAATAGACTTACGTGATTTATTTACAGCCACATTCTCTAAAATCTTGCCTATTGTATATAGACCAACGACCATCAAGGATTCCATGTATTCGCCTAGACACGCCGCACCAATCACTGAAAGTGTAATCAATATATTCTCATTAATTTTTCCTTTAATTAAAAGTAAAAATGCCCTTATATAGGTTTTGTAGCCTAAAAATAGTGCACTAAGGACAAAAAGAAGCCAGAATGCCCATGTAGGTAAATCTATCAAAAGAGCACAAAGCCCGAGTGCTATACCAATAGCAAGCATTGATATATCAAATATCAATTCTTTCACCATGCTTGTTTTATTTTTCTCTTTATTGTCTTTTTCCAATATAAGTTTTGCACTTGGCTCTGTTTGTTTTATAACTTTTTTTATTTCCCCTATGGCTAATTTTTCATCAGTGCAATCAAAGGTTAGTTTTTTATTTATAAAGTCAATGCTTGCATTGTCAACAATTTCAAGCTTATTTATCTCGCCTTCAAGTGCCCTCGCACAATTCGGACAATCTAGCCCTTCAATTTTAACACTCTTCTTCATTTTTCTGCTCCATAACATGAATTTTGCTTATATCAAAAACCTGCAATACATGCTCATCTGCCAAACTATAATATATTTCCTTGCCCTGTCTGCGACATTTTATCAAGTTCATCTCCCGCAAATTTTTAAGTTGATGAGACACTGAAGATTTTGTCATATTCAGTAGTGCTGAGATATCGCAAACGCACAGCTCCCCTTCTCTTAAAACATCAATAATTTTTATTCTAGTGCTGTCAGAAAGTGCCTTATAAAAATCTGCCATACTAAGTAGAATATCTTCGTCTAGCATCTTTTTCCTAACGTTATTTACAATATCCTGATGAATGACGTCACAATCGCATATCATTTCTCTTTTTCCCATAGTGTTCTCCTTTTTGCAACAGTTGAATATTTGTTCAACTATTACATTATAGTTGAATACATGTTCAACTGTCAACAAAAAATGCAAGTTTTTTAAGAATTTTTCAAATTATTTGCTATCTTTAAAATTTTATTTTATAGAGCAAATCAATTAAACAATTCTTTAGCGGAAATATTGCTTAAATTAGTATAGATATAAAAAACTACACTATATGTGTAGCATTTTAAATAAAACTTTAATCTTTCATATCAAACCAACTTGCTATGTGATGAATTGAAATGCCATAATTTGCAGGAATAGATGCTTTCACAATATCTAACTGCTCGTTCATATATACTCTTCCTTCTTGGGCAAAGGTTACAACTTCAGCTTCTTCGGTGTCCCCTGTCTCTGCCCCTAATACGACTATTTTGTTTGTGAACTTTGCATATTCTAGCTCTTCGCTAGCCACATTTAACATACCATCGCTGCTATCTCGATAGCTCATTATAAAAACCCTGTCAGCGTAATCAATTACATGTTGATATGCTGGCTTTGTCACTCCATTATAGGTTATCTCATCGTCAAGCCAAAAAGCTATATCATAGTCAAATTGTATATTGGGATATGTTTGTTTCAAATTATAAATTATGTCAATTAAATTATATAAAAGTTGCTGTCTATCTTGTTCAAAATTATCATCTTGATGCGGTTCAATATCAAGGTGCACGCCGCTATATTTCTGACTGTGCGAATTGTTGTAAGAAAGATATCTTTCAATCTCATTATATAGCTCTTGCGACTGCCTTAGCCACTCAACTTCGCCTATAAGCCAGTAAACGTCTATATCTCTTTCATTTGCAGAAGCAATAAAGTTAGAAGATGTTTCATCTAAATTACCTTCACAATAATATATTTCATTAACACCATTTTCTTCTGCAAAATCTAAGTATTCACTGCCTAGATTGCTATTCCACCACCATACTCCCATGATTTGCTCTTGATTTCTAGAGCAACTTATACAAAATAAAAAAGAAAAGGTAAGCATTAAAAATAAAACCAAACTACACCTTTTCATTTTTCACCCCTTATAATAACTATACAATTATTTTACACTAAAACCACTTCGATTGTAAAGCTAAAATCAAGCTCTTTTACATTGAAATAAAGTTCACAATCATTTTCTGAAAGCAAAATATAGTTTCCAAATTGTTTTTGCAAAATTGCACCATTGCTTGCACTACATTCGATAGTTGGACTTTGGATTATATCTCCATTTAAATCATAAAGTTCGATATTAAATTGTGCTGTATTTGAGCTTGTATATAAAACACCATTTTCATATTCACAACTAGCTGTTGGAATTATATTAAAACTATAATCATGGCTTATAACTGTCACCTTAAATGTGTCTTTTGATACAGAGCCGTTGAAATTTGCGGTCAAAGTTACTGTAACACTTCCACTTTTTAGTGCAATTATTCTATCAGCGTTTATATCTATTATACCTTCTTTATCTACTTCTATCGTTACAACTGCATCATCACTATTTATGTCAAAATAATTCTCACGTGTTTCACCGCAAAACATAACTGCATCATTTGCATTTATTCTTAAAATTGTTTGCTGTGCTGATGAATTATCTTTAGATAATACAAAGAATACAATCAGTAAAATTATGCTGACTGCAAGGAGCACTAAACTTGAGATAAGAGCTACTAATCTTCTGCCTTCAATCTTAATTTTCACATAAAAATAATATCAAATTATGTCGAAAAATCAAAATAATTTTAAATAAATATAAATAAAAAAGACCTACTTTTATTAAAATTATATAAAAGTAAGTCTTTTGATTTGATTATATTTTTATTTATTCTGCTATTGAATCAACCATTGAGTCTTGGCTTTCAGTTGTTTCATCTTTAACTACGATTGGCATAACAGAGCGATATTTCTTAATACCTGTTCCTGCTGGAATAAGTTTCCCGATAATAACGTTTTCCTTTAAGCCTAAAAGATTATCAACTTTGCCCTTGACTGCAGCGTCTGTAAGAGTTCTTGATGTCTCTTGGAAGGAAGCGGCTGACAAGAAACTTTCTGTTGAAAGAGATGCCTTTGTGATACCTAAAAGGATTCTCTTAACAGTGGCAGGAACGCCGCCTTCTTGCAGGATTCTATCATTTTCTTCGTCAACTCTGTATACATCGACAATTTCGCCTGGAAGAAGATTTGTGTCGCCTGCATTTTCAACTTTAACTTTCTTAAGCATTTGACGTATGATAATTTCAACGTGTTTATCATTGACCTTAACATCTTGACCACGATATGTTGAAATAACTTGGTTTAATAGATACTCTTGGAGACCTTTAACGCCTTTCATTCTTAGAAGGTCTGAAGGGTTGATTGCACCTGCAGTAAGTTGAGTTCCCGGTTCAACGGTTTCACCATTTCTTACCATCAATACAACAGGTTTCTTTGCCTCGTATTCAATGTCGCCTTCTCTAGATGCAACTGTGAAATAGTAGTATTTTGCATCTTGTTTGATTGTGAGTTTTCCTGCAACTTCAGAAAGAAGTGCCTCACCTTTTGGTTTTCTTGCTTCAAAAATCTCTTCAACTCTAGGTAGACCTTGAGTAATATCAAGAGCGGAAGCAACTCCGCCTGAGTGGAAGGTTCTCATTGTAAGCTGAGTTCCTGGTTCGCCGATTGACTGAGCAGCAACTATACCAACAGCTTCACCGATTGTAACCATATTCTTATTAGATAAGTCTCTTCCATAGCACTTAGCACAAACGCCATGTTTGCAGCGGCAAGTGAAGAGTGAACGGATTTGAACCTTCTTTATTCCAACCTTTTCAATCTCTTCTGATTGCTCTTTAGAAATCATTGTGTTGCCTTCAACGATAACTTCTCCTGTCTCTGGATTAACAATATCATCAACGGCTACACGGCCATAAATTCTTTCAGCAAGACTCTCTTGAACAACACCATCTACAACAAGGTCGCTTACCCATACACCTTTGACTTTTTCGCCTGCATCTGCAAAGCAATCTTCAGTCGTAACCACTACATCTTGTGATATGTCTACTAGACGACGTGTCAGATATCCAGAATCGGCTGTTTTTAACGCTGTATCAGTTAGACCTTTTCTAGCACCACGAGCTGTAAGGAAATACTCGATTGGAGTAAGTCCATGAACGAATGATGACTTGATTGGAACGTCAATCTTTTCTCCTGAGGCTGTTGTCTTAATACCTGCCATACCGCAAAGAGCATTAAGCTGGTCTTTAGAACCACGCGCACCAGAGATACACATAACTTTAAATGGGTTAAGGTCATCCATACCATCAAACAAAGCTGTTTCAACTTTAGCCTTTGTCTCTCCCCATAGCTGTATGTTGTTTCTAACCTTTTCATCATAAGTGATAAGACCACGCTTGAAAAGTTTTTCATTTTCAAGTGCTTTTTGGTCTGCATCAGCCAAAATTTCCTTCTTATCTTTTGGCTCTTCAATATCGAAAGCGTTTACTGTTAAAGCACCAAGTGTTGAATATTTATAACCTGTTTCCTTGATGATATCTACAAGTTTAGCGCAGGCTGTTGTGCCATACTTATCATATGCACGAGCTAAGATTGCACGTAAATCTTTCTTAACAACATTTCTGTTAAATTCAAGTTCACAAATATTTTCTTCTTTGCTTCTATCAACAAAGCCTAAATCTTGTGGAATCTTCTCATTGAATAAAATTCTACCAACAGTTGTTTCAACAAGTTTAGAATATTTTTTGCCATCAACCTCTTTTTCAATCCTAACTTTTATCTTAGCTTGAATATGAAGATTTTGAGTTTGATATGCTATGATTGCTTCTTCCTTTGAAGAATATACATTGCCTTCGCCAAGTGCACCAGGCTTAATCATTGTCATATATGCACAGCCAAGAACGATATCTTGTGATGGAGTTACAATAGGTTCGCCATTTGACAATTTCAAAATATTGTTAGATGCAAGCATAAGTGTTCTTGCTTCTGTGCGTGCGTCAATAGACAAAGGAACGTGAACTGACATTTGGTCACCATCGAAGTCGGCGTTGAATGCTTCGCAGCATGCTGGGTGAAGCTTTATTGCCCTACCTTCAACAAGCACTGGTTCAAATGCCTGAACTGAAAGTCTGTGAAGTGTTGGAGCACGGTTAAGGAATACTGGATGGTCTTTAATAACATCAGCCAAGATATCCCATACAACAGGCTTTTCTTTTTCTATCATACGCTTTGCAGCCTTAATATTATGTGACTTATTAAGGTCTACAAGTCTATTCATAATAAATGGTTTAAAGAGCTCAAGTGCCATCTCTTTTGGAAGACCACATTGATACATCTTAAGTTCTGGTCCAACAACGATAACTGAACGTCCTGAATAGTCAACACGTTTACCAAGAAGGTTCAATCTGAAACGTCCTTGTTTACCACCAAGCATAGCAGTAAGTGACTTCAAGTCTCTTTGTTTTGAAGATTGAACAGCCTTGCCGCGTTTACCATTATCAATAAGGTTGTCAACAGCTTCTTGAAGCATACGTTTTTCGTTACGAATGATAACTTCAGGAGCTCCAAGTTCAATAAGTTTCTTTAAACGATTGTTTCTATTGATTACCCTTCTATAAAGGTCGTTTAAGTCGCTAGTTGCATAACGTCCACCATCAAGTGGAACCATAGGTCTAAGGTCAGGTGGAAGAACTGGGATAACGTCAAGAACCATCCATGTTGGATTGTTTCCACTAGAAAGGAAGGATTCAACAACGTCAAGTTTCTTCATTGCCTTAATCTTGCGTTGACCTTTTAAAGTATTTAAAGATTCTTTTAGTGATTTTGACTCTTTTTCAAGGTCAACTTCACCAAGTAGTCTTTTGATTGCTTCAGCACCCATACCTACTTCAAAAGCATCAGCACCATACTTTTCACAAGCATCAGCATATTCTTTATCTGTGATGACCTGTTTATATGCAAGGTCAGTCTTCTTAGGGTCAAGAACAACATAGCATACATAATATACTACTTGTTCAAGAAGCTTTGGAGTCATTTCAAGAAGTGTGCCTATCTTTGAAGGTATATTTCTGAAATACCATATATGTGTGCAAGGAGATGCTAGTTCAATATGTCCCATACGCTCACGTCTAACCTTTGCTCTTGTAACTTCAACTCCGCACTTATCGCATACTACACCCTTGTAGCGTATTCTCTTATAACGTCCACATTGGCATTCCCAGTCTTTTCTAGGTCCAAAAATTTTCTCGCAGAAAAGACCATCGCGCTCTGGTTTTTGAGTTCGATAGTTGATAGTTTCTGGCTTTGTAACTTCACCATGAGACCATTCTCTGATTTTCTCTGGTGAAGCTATACCAATTTTTATGGAATCAAAATTGTTCAATTCAAACATAACATTCTCCTACTTTATTTTTCTTACAAATTCGCTTATTTAAATATCAAATTTAGCATCAATATTTAAAGTTTATTTTAAAATCATTTTCAATAATAAAATTTTAATGTGCTAAGTCTATTCATCAAAATCGCCGAAATCGTCAAAGATATCAAGATTGTCAAGCTCATTATTCTTCGTGCTTTCTTCAAACACATCCTTGAAATCTTTGTCTTCTTGCTCTTCTGCTGTAAGTTTGTTGTCTCCTGCTGGTTGAGCATCAAAGTCAAAGATTCCTTCTTCAAGGTCTTTCTCTGTGTCTTGAGCAAGAGTGTTTGGAGCATCAACTTCATCTTGACTAAGTTCGCTAAGAGAAATCTCTTTATTGCCTTCAGTCAAAATCTTTATATCAAGTCCTAGTGCTTGCAATTCTTTTACAAGAACCTTGAATGATTCAGGTATACCAGGCTCTGCAATAGGAAGACCTTTTATAATTGATTCATAAGTCTTAAGTCTACCATTAAGGTCATCGGACTTAACTGTGAGCATTTCTTGCAAGATATGGCTTGCACCATAAGCTTCAAGAGCCCAAACTTCCATTTCACCAAATCTTTGTCCTCCGAAGAGTGATTTACCACCGAGTGGTTGTTGTGTGATAAGTGCATAAGGTCCGATTGAACGAGCATGAATCTTAGAGTCAACCATGTGTTCTAGTTTAAGCATATACTTAACACCGACAGTTGTAAGGTTGTCAAATGGTTCACCTGTTCTGCCATCATAAAGTTGAACCTTGCCATCTGGGCGGAAATTATTTTCAACTAAAAGTTCTCTGATATCATCTGTTGTTGCACCATCAAATGCAGGTGTTGCAACTTTCCAACCGAGTGTTTTAGCAACAAGTCCAAGATGAACTTCCATAACCTGACCAATGTTCATACGAGATGGAATACCTAGTGGGCTTAGCACAATATCTAGTGGTTGTCCATTAGCCATAAATGGCATATCTGCTTCTGGAAGGACTATTGAAACAACACCTTTGTTTCCGTGACGTCCTGCCATTTTATCGCCGACTGATATCTTTCTCTTTTGAGCGACAGTGACTCTTACCATCATTGTTACGCCCGGTTCAAGGTCGTCTTTATTCTTCTTTGAGAATACTTGAACGTCTACAACAACGCCGCCTTTTCCATGTTGAACACGCAGTGATGTGTCTCTTACGTCTCTAGCTTTATCACCAAAGATGGCACGAAGTAATCTTTCTTCTGGTGTAAGGTCAGTTTCGCCCTTAGGTGTTACCTTACCTACCAAGATATCATTAGGATGAACTTCAGCACCAACTCTTATGATACCATTTTCGTCCAGGTCTTTAAGTGCATCTTCGCCAAGATTAGGGATATCACGAGTGATAACTTCATCGCCAAGTTTTGTTGTTCTACATTTGATTTCTTGATCGTATAGTGTGATTGATGTGTATACATCTTCTTTTACAAGTCTTTCATTGATAAGAATAGCATCTTCAAAGTTTTGTCCTTCCCAGTTCATATAACCGATAAGAACATTTTTACCAACGGCAAGTTCGCCATGGTCAGTTGAATAACCATCAGTTAAAACGTCGCCTTCTTCAACCTTTTCGCCCTTCTTAACGCATGGACGTTGATTATAGCAAATATCGTCATTAGCTTTTGCAAACTTTGTAAGAGTGTAGATATCTTCATCACCCTTATCAGTAAGCACTCTAATTTCATCGGCTGAAACATATTTTACAGTTCCTGCTCGTTTTGCAAGAAGGACGCAGCCACTATCATGAGCAGCAATAGCTTCCATACCTGTTCCAACAACTGGAGCTTCTGGACGAAGGACAGGAACAGCTTGACGTTGCATGTTTGCACCCATAAGAGCACGGTTAGCTTCGTCGCCATTTACGAATGGAATTAAACTTGTTGCGACAGAAATCATTTGTCTTGGAGAAACGTCCATATAATCAACTTTGCTTGCTGGAACTTCTTCCATAAATGAGCCGTGACGACACATGATACGTTTATTTACAAAATGACCTTCTTCATCAAGTGGTTCTATAGCTTGAGCTATGTAGCTTTCATTTTCTACATCAGCCATCTTATATACAACGTCTTTTGTTACAATTCCCCTTTCCTTATCTACAACTCTATAAGGAGTTTCAAGGAAGCCATAATCATTCACTCGAACATAAGTTGCAAGTGTGTTGATAAGACCGATTGATTGACCTTCTGGGGTTTCAACAGGACAAATTCTTCCGTAGTGTGTGAAGTGAATATCACGGATTTCAGGGTCTGCACGTTCCTTTCTGATACCGCCAGGTCCGATTGCAGATACACGACGCTTCTGTGTGATACCTGAAAGTGGGTTCTTTTGATCCATGATTTGTGAAAGTTGTGATTGTGAGAAGAAGTCACGGAGTGCTTTATTAACAGCTTTAGGGTTCATAATTTGAGATGGTGTTACTTCTTCAAATTCTCGACCTTGCAATGTTTCTTTGATATTTGTTGCAAGTTTTGTTACACCTTTTCTAAAGTCATTGCAAGTAAGTTCACCTACTGTTGCAACTCTCTTATTTGAAAGGTGTTCAATCTTATCAGTGCCTGCAATACCTTCAAGCACGTCAAGATAGCAAGAGATTGTTGCAAGGATATCGTCCATTGTGAGAGTTGTGATTATAAGGTCTTTTACGCTGTTTTTGATAGCTTCAATTCTCTTCTCTTTTGACTTATTTTCAGATAAAATTTGTTGAAGAACTGGATAGTAAACGTCTTCAAAAATTCCAAGTTCTTCTTGATTGCATGGGAATACTTCTGAAAGTGTAACGCGGTTGTTTCCACGCATTAAGTGTTTTTTGCCGTTTACTTGAACCCAAACTTCATTGACACCAGCATTTTGAACTTTTGTTGCACTTTCTCTTGTAAACTCTTCGCCTGCACGAACGAGAAGTTCTCCATCAACAATGATATCATCTGCATTGATAAGTCCAGGAAGTCTATTTTTTAGACCTAGTTTTTTGTTAAATTTATATCTACCAACTCTTGACAAGTTGTAGTAAGCATCTGTGAAGAATGAAACATTCAAGAAGCTTCTTGTGCTTTCAACTGATGGAACGTCTGAAGGTCTTGTTTTTCTTGAAAATTCAAGGAGAGCTTCTTCTTGAGTTGTTTGAGTTTCTCTTTCAAGCACATTTTTAATATAGCGATTATTGCCAAAGCATTTTAGAATTTCTTCATTTGTAAAACCAAAGCACTTTAAAAATACCCCAAGACTTATTTTATTCTTTCTTTCAAGAACTATCTTTAGGTTTTCGCTTGCACCCTGCTCAATTTCAATCCATGCACCATGAACAGGAATAACTTGAGCACGAAGTGTTGCATTGTTATCCTTTTCACGAGAAAGATAAACGCTAGGAGCTCTGACAATCTGATTGATAACTACCCTTTCTATACCATTATAAATAAATGAACCTTGCTCTGTCATCATAGGCACGTCACCCATGAAAACTTCTTGTTCTACTGCCTGCCCTGTTTCTTCAACAACGAAACGAGCTTTTACTTTTAAAGGTGAAGAATATGTTGCCCCACGACGTTTGCATTCTTTGATATCATATTTAGGTTTTGCAAAAGGCAAAATCTCTGTGATATATAATTTTGCTTTTCCAGAATAATCAGTTAATGGGAAAAATTCATCTAAAACCTTTTTAATTCCTTTTTCTAGGAAATCCTTATAAGATTTTTTTTGAATTTCAAGAAGTGGTGGAACTTTTACAAGTTCTTCCGCATGACCGAAAGTATATCTTTCTGTTTTACCTTGTTTTACTTTTCTTACATTTACAGACATTTGCCTCTCCTTCAAACTGTTTATTTGCTGTTTTATTTAATCTTTTCTAACTAACGCAAAAAAGGACCTTATAGCACAAAAATGCTATAATAGTCCCCGCCTATTAAGTTATAAAACAATAATTTTCTTATTCACAGCCGATATTCTGTATTATTATAGCTCATGTTGATAAAAAATGTCAATAGTTTTTTAACATTTTTTTAGCTTTTTATACATATTTTATCGAACTTATAAGAATTTTTTAGTAATTTGTTTTAAATAATGAGACAAAACACCTAGAAAGTTAGACTTTAGCCTAACTTTCCATTGTTTTATCTATTTAACCAGCTAAGGTCATTCTCAAATGCTAGTGTGCTTAATCCTGTTGTTCTAGTAGACCAAACCGGAATTGTTGGAATATCAGTAAGAGTTGCTCCACCTACTGCAACAAAGGTATTATCATCTGTTTGATAATATACTGTGTTTGTGATTATATTTCGATATGCACGCACAGGTGATGACGAACCGTTATCATAGAACAATAATTCAAAATAGTTTCCCGCTTGATTTGCAAGGACAGTATTTTGAGCAGCTCTATCAAAATCAATTCTCTTCTCGATGGATGTGACTGTTACTGTTGGGAAGCATGTGTCAGTTGGTCCAGTATGCCCTTCAACCCAGAAACCAAAGATGCCATTATACTGACCATAGATATATCTAGTTTCTCCTGAGATATAAGTTACGTCAACGGCATTGTAAGTAGACTCAGGTTGAGTTACACTTTGAGGACTTTCATATGTCTCAATACATACATAATCACCATTGCTTTCATCATATGTATACACGTCTTCACCTAGAATATAACTATTGTTTGTATGGTCATATATAATTTCATTCACATCTCGCAAACCTGTTGTTTCGTCTGGCTCTTCTGATGCAAATGATGGTGTATGATAGATTCCTGCAAACAAATTGTAGAATATATCTTCAGTTGTTCCCAATGCTATTGATTGATTTGTTAGAACAAAGTTTTGTCCATAATCAAATGAAGAAGTGCCATAATTATTTACAGTCAAACTTATTATTGCATACAAAACTTTTGTTCTGTATGTTATTCCATAGTTTTCACTAGATATATATGTAGCATATGAGTTATCGCCAATACCTGATGATGTTGTATATGAGTTATGACCGAAATAGTATACATGGTTGAAATTGCCATTCGTTGTGCCAATAGTCTCATCATTATATATTGCATAATTAAATATTGCGTTTTCACTCGTTTTATTGCCTTCTGCATCAAATAATGAGCTATAAGTGCGAACAGCATCTATTGACCTGTTGTCAACAACAGTTGCATCTATTGTTGACGTTGTGTAGCAATAGGCAAGATATGGAAGTCTTGAATCTTCTGTTCCACCAACAAGTCCGCCTACAGATGCTGCTGATTCTGAACCAGATGTGCTTGTGTTAAGTGATAAAAGTGATGTGCAGTAGCTATTTGTCATTGTAAGAGATGCATTGTCTTCTCCTGATAACAAGCCTACAACACCGCCCAAATATGGGTCTGCTTTTTGCCCTGTTACCGCTAGACTGTCACTCTTAACTGCAACATTATCAACATACAATACATTTTCAATGCTTCCAACTGCTCCGCCAAGAATTGAAGCCCCTTCAAGTTCTGCATCTACTATGCAATATTCAACATATGATGGTCTATTGCCGGCATTTGTTATGATACCTGCTATTCCACCGACACTGTTTATTGTGCTTGAAGATGTGCTTACAGTCGTTGCTCTAATACTTTGTTCCATAACAGCATTACTGATTGTTCCGCCTGAAAGCACACCGGTTATACCGCCAACAGCACTTGCTGCTCTTGGAACAACAGAGAATGTTGATTCTATATTTCCATTATCCGACACATGTGCATAGCTCAATGTGCCTGCAACTTCTCCTGCCACATAGCCACCATAATGGTATGCTCTTATTATGCTATTTTGCATAACGTCTACAAATACCATAGAAATATTTGCATTGCTGCCTATTCCACCGAAAACAAAGCCTGCACGACTGCCTTGTATAGATGACGTTCCGCTTACTTCTATATTGTATGCTGTTCCCGTCCCCATGAAGCCAGCTACACTTCCGGCATATGAATATGACGTTAAATTGCTTTGCGATTCCGTGTAAGATGAATTTAAAGCTGACGTATAAGTGGAAGATGTGTTGATATTGCTTGATACATTCTTTATTGAATAAGAAGTTACTGCCCTACCTACGATGCCACCAACAAAGTTTCTACCTATGACAACTGTTCCGCTTGCACTTCCTGTTTTGCCAAGTCTGCCATCTACTGTCACGTCATAGACATAACCATATCTTAGAGTTCCCGCAAGAGTTCCAACACTGTTGGTGTTTGCAAATGCAACTTGAGTTGGAGTGATTGTTAAATTCTTTACTGAGCCTGTGTTATTTGCAGAATATCCTATTTGTGCAAAGAGACCAGCGCTTGTCATATTGTCCATAGAAACAAGGCTTATTTGGCTTATTTCCATACCATTACCTTCTAAAATTCCTGCAAAGGTTGTTCTATAGAGAACTGAAAGGTCTTCATATTCTGAATAGTCAATATCACTTATTATTCTATAATTTGTTAAATTTAGATTTACCCCTGACGTTTGCTCTGAAATTTCACTTTCCATTGTTGCTGCGTCATAGATTAGTCTTGGATTGTGTATTGAACCCCTGTTTGGAGTGTTGCTATCATCAATATAATGATATATTACTTCTCCAGTGTTTGCATCAATTTCTGAATAACTGAAATTTCTTATTGACAATGCCGCGATATTTGCACTTACAAGTTCAAGTCTATTTAATCCAAACGTCATAAGCTCGGTTCTATAAATGGTATTTGTTTGAACATTTCCATCTTCACCTGCAATATCAACAGTCTCAGTTGTTGGAATGTAGTCAACATAGGTTGTTGAAGTATTGCCGCTGCTATAGAACCACACAGCATTTGTGCCCATAGAATTTTGATATGAATAATTTGCAAAATTCTCATTAGCATTTGCAAAGCCACCAGCATTAAGTCTTTCAATATCATCATATACGATAGGAATAACTGAAGTATTTATTTCATTCTCTCCGGTTAAGAAGCCGTCATCAGTTACTGATCCAACAGTTCCACCTTGATATTCATTATAGAAATAATAACAATTTTCAAAAGTTCCTGTGCTATTGTCATAACTATTGTATCTTGCAAAGCCCGCAGATGCTGTTACATTGTTTCTTAATACTGAAAGTGAGAAAGAATTTTTAATCTCACCACCATTCATATATGCAAAACCTGCCATATCTGATGTTGTTCTTGATAGCGTTATATCTGTGTAGCAGTCGCTTATTACACCTGCATTTTGATATACAAAACCGGCTGCTGCAATCGTTGATGCAATATAACTTTCGCTATCTTTGCTGTATAGAGATGTGTTTGACTGCTCCCCTGCAACATAGCTTGTTATAATCTGTCCTGCTTCGGTATTTGTTACAGCAAAACCTGCAACGTGTTGGTCTTGTTGTGAGTTGTTTACAAGCACGCCATCTTTGAAATATGTTGCAGCGATTTTGCCTGAGTTTTGACCTACGATACCACCCATATTGTAAGGTGTTCTCATATTTATTGAAACGGCACAATTTGTTATATACCCTGAGTTTGTGGCAGCAATTCCGCCCATATAACTTGAGCCACTTAAGGCATTATCAGCTCTTACTACGACATAGTATTCATTTCCGCTTACATTATCCGTGCTTACACGACAGTTGGTTATAATACCTTGATTGTCAGCGACAATTCCACCAAAGTTGAAAGTGTCAGCGGTAGTGACAAATTTCACTGTTCTTAAGCCATACCAACCATAATCATCATTTTGCTCTGTGTTGACATCTGAGCCATCGATGGCTGAAGTGAAATTAACATTAAGATTTCTTATAATAGAGCCTTCTGGAAGAGTTGTAAATAGTCCAATACTAGTTGCAGAGCCTAAATCGTAAGTTCCTGCAAAGTTTATTGTGTGACCATTTCCATCAAATGACTTGAAGGTTGCAGATTGTGGAGTGAAAGCTTCAATCCCTTGAGACTCATTTGCTCTGTTTGGAATGGTTATATCATTCAAAAGGATATAATAACCACCACTTTGCATATCAAGGAAATCATTATAATTATAAATTGGAATTGGACTTTCTTCGCTGCTTGAAGAATAAACGTTAAGCACAAATTCTGTGTGAACAGTTTGGCTGCCTATTGTTAAATCTTCATCATCAGTTTTAGCTGCCGCAATATATGTTCCGGTTGACGGAGAATAACTAAAGTCGGCATAGAACGTGATAAAATAGAACCTATCATCTGGGTCATGCGTCCTGACTGGTGTCAAGTTTAGCCCTGTATAGTTAAAGTAATAATTGCTTCCAGATAGTATGCCACCATAAGCATCATAGCCTAAATAATATGGTTTTCCATCTTCATCGGCTTGACCATAGTCTGGTAATTGGTCATTTACAAGGTTTGTTGTGACTTTCCAAGTTCCATTATGAGCTAGATTTGTCATAAATTCTTCAACGCTGCTTACAACTTCAACATTTGTCGAGTCATATTCAATATAACTGAAAATGTCAACACTGAATGTTGTTTGTGTGCCCACCTGAACATTGATTTCACCATTGCCCATTCCAGAGACTATATCTTCGTTATTTCCAACAGTCTCGCCATTGTAATTTACAACATATTCTTGAATTTCTATATGCGTTGTGCTGCTTGATGTGCGAATGATATCTCCATCAGTCTGGGTTGCAGAGATAGATATATTGAACGCATTTGCATTATTTATATAACTTATAGTATTAGATGATATTTCTAGGTAATACTGCCCATCTTCTTCAACTATTGTTGCAAATGTATCATTTGACAAAGTTGGGGCTGAAATGCTTGAAGAAAGATAACCATATGAATTGATAATAAGGCGATATCTCATTCCCCTTGCAACATCATAAGAAGCATAGTATCCACCTTCATTTGTGCTGACAGGTGTTTTCCCGTCGAGTTCTACTGAAACATAGTTTTGAAGTCTGACAATAAGGCTCTTTGTGACAGTATAGGCAACTTCGCCGTCTTTCATAAGAGTTATAACTATTGAAGTCGTGCTTTCGTCATTAACATTTACTGACGTTAAGTCATAGCTTATATAAATCACACCATTATAAACATAATAAACGTTTTGTGTTGAACCTTCAACCACTTCTGTTTGATTATATGTGTTTATAATATCATTTAACTCAACTCTAAGTCCTGTTGCTGTGGCTGAACCTACTATTGATTTGTCGTCAAATATATTATCCGTTCCCGTCGTGTTCGCTCTTCGAGCAAGGAATCCAAAGTTTGCACTTGCATTTCCGCTGTTATAGTTCTCGGTAGCATTTTCTATTAGAATATAATCAAAATCACTATCATCTGGTGATATTGTTATTGCAAGAAGTCCTGTTGTGCCAGGATATGCATAATTTGATGTGGAAGAAATCCCCACTGTGCCTGTGGATTCTGCTAAGTTTGAATAACTATCCACCACAACTGACGAAATATTTGTTTGTTCAAAATTGATTGTGATTGCAGTATAGATAGCTGTATTTGATTCTGCAAGTATGTAGATAGTATATTGCCCATAGATATCTTCAACATATCTATTTAAATATGCTTGTGAATTTTTGTTTATTGATATGGTAAGATTGAACCTTTGGTTTGACAGGTTTGTGCTGTTATTTATATCAGCAACAAAACTTACATCAAATAAAAATTCTTCACCATATTCAGCCACGCCATCAAGGTCATAGAGATAACTAAAGCCTTGTTGTTTTAACACTTCACTTCCTTGCACGTTTACATTATCTTCACGAACCATATAATAAAGTGGCTGATTTTCAACTGCAGTAGAATCAATGACAATCACATCTTCAATCTTTCGGCTTGAAAGAAGTGTTACTTCATTATATCTTGTATTATTTATACTTGATGCGCCCTTTCTATAGTTTATTGTGACGTTGTCAAGTTCTCTGTTTACACCAGAAATATAAGTAACCTCAGCTTGACTTCCTGTTTGTGAGCAAATTTCAAGGAAAGAAAATTCTACAACAGGTGTTATTGTCAATTTATAATCGGTTTCTTGAGTTAAATCATTTCTTCTTATAACAATAGTTTGTCCTGTAACTTCTATGTCGAGTTCTTCATTCGCGTCTAGATATTCTAAGTTTGAACTGCTATCATCAGCTCTTTGTATCTTGGTTACTTGTGCTGTTACCACTGTGTTTGTCTCTAAGTTAAAGACAACATTATTAAGAGTTGCAACACCTAAAGCATCTACGTCAATTCTTACATTCTCACTTGTAGATGAAGATATTTGCATATTTAAAGCATAGTGCGGTCTGACATATAATTGAGCACTATTTTGTCCCCTTAGATTGATTGTTGTGTCACTTATTGGCAGCGAGCCTGAAGAGCCATTTGGATATACTATAGATGTATCGCTGTCTTCATCTGTGAAGCCTTCGGCATCAGGGTTGAAGTAATTTACAACATAGATATAAAATTCTAGTGCATTGTTTGTGTTTAGTATGCTTGTTGCAGTTATGTTTGCAATGCCTGTTCCCCTAACCGTGATTCTTCCATTTTGGTCGATTGTTAAAATATCTCGGGTATTTGAAGTGAAGGTCATCTCACCATTTGTTGTAAATGGATACAAAGTGCTGTTGAAACTTACATTGTTCATGTATGTGTCAAGCAAGCTTTGATAATCTTGACTTCCCCCGCTGCTTGTTGAAGATGCGGCAAAATAGAACATATAATATATTTCTTTATTGCCAACTCCTTGATAATCGACATACTGTTCTGCTATAAGTTTATTGTTAAAGGCTGCATTAAGAGACAAAAATTCATCTCCACCACTTACAAAGAACGATTGAGCAAGTAAAGTGTTTCCATTGTCTCCGACTATCGCAAAATCACCATAATATGAAGTGCTTGTGAGATTGTTGATTGTTATATTTGTCTCTCCAAGTTCAACCCTTGACCTTGACAAAACAAACGTATTGACATTGGTATAATGAAGATTGCTCTGTTGTTCACCGTCAACACCATTCATTATAGCCACTGTATTGCCGCTTAGTATACCAAAGGCAAGTTTATTTGAATTTGCCACATTGCTTGTTCTAAAATATGCAGAAATAACTGAAGTGTTATGAAGCACTATCATTGATGAGTTGATGCCTGTGTTTCCGATATCAACCGCCTGCATTGCAAAAGCTGAATTCATTGTTTGAACATTTGCAATATTGGCAATTCCAGCGACACTTGCTGGTGTTGGAGTTGCCACTGTTGCTAGCAAGCCTCGAACAAAGGAGCGTGATGTTATTCCTGTAAAATTGTTTTCTGCAATTCCATTTCCGCCTACTGTCTCAATATAACCAACAACACCGCCTACATAATCATAGCCGCTTACTTGACCACCGACAACTATACCTTGTCCGGCAATGTAATCATTTACTGAAGCTGTTTCATTTGCACCTTCATAATATCTATAAAGCGTGAAAATTAGTGTGTCGTTTTGATAAATATTATATCCACTTATGATTGAACTTGCACTGCTGCTTATGCCGGCAAGTCCGCCAACATAGGTTTGATTTGTTAGAGTTGCAGATGAACTGAATGATACAGGAACAAGTGAAATCTGTGAATATGCCATATAATTTGTATAGCCAGTGTAGGTTAAAACTTTGCTATCTATCTTCTCTATTGTTCCGTTATTATACCCGACAACGCCACCAACATAAGTTGTGAGCCCTGTAATTTGGCTTGCAACATAGTTTACAGTCATAGTCCCTTCCATATAGACAAGTATGTTAGGTGTTAGACCTGCGTAGCTATATCGACCACTGCCAACTATATTATATCTGCCATCTTCGTTCTTTAATTGTTCTTCGCTATAGGTTCTTGTTTGTGAAGAATTATCTTCAAATAAAGTATAGTCTTGTATTATCGTGCCGTTATTTCGTCCAACAACGCCGCCGACATAGCCGCTTGTAACATTTATTTCAGAGCTTGTTATTGTGACACCAATATTTATAAGTGTGCCGTTATTTTCTCCCGCTATAAGACCAACATAACTTCCCAGCGAAGCAAAGGCATCTAAATTATTATTGTCAGCAATATTAAATTCACCGCTAAATTTTACATATTCAATATATGCATCTGCGCCTATGCTTGTAAATAGACCATAATATTCAACGTCATTTACTGATGACGAATTTATGATATTTATTCCTGTAATCTCTGCATATTCGCTTGTGCCGACTATTGAACCCTGAAGCTGTCCGAGTGGCAATCTATCGCTTATAGCCGAAACATCGATTGTTGTGCTGATTTGATAATGTGCTGATAGGTTCATATTGACAAGGTCTGTGGCACTATCTATAGTAAACCTATTTTGCTCTGTTCCATTTGCAAAGCGGACATTTATTTCAATAGCCAAATCTTGATACATGCTTAAAATATTATTATTGTCATCAAGCCAGTCGCGAGCCGCTATCCAAAGCGTTCCTTCCATTGTGTCTTGATAGTTTTCTGCATGGGTTACAAAATCGTTGTTTACAGTTAGAGTAATTTGATATCTTCCATCGCTTTCAATATAATCAATGGAATTTTCGTCAAGCATATAGTAAGTTGATGTTGTGCCATCGGTGTTATGAATGGTAATGTCTCCGCCTTCAACAAGAGCCACTATCTCGCCATTTGTTGCAGTTAAGTTTGTTGGATATGCAATAAGTGAATACTGTCTTTCAGTTGACGTGAACTCAATGCTTGTCACACTTTCTTGGAGTGTTATTCGGCTTACTTCTTCATATACTGATATTCGCACATTTACTGTGTATGAATAAACGCGTCCATATTGTCGGACATGGGCTATAAGTTTGAAACTTCTTGGGTTTTCTATATTACTAAAAGCTGTAAAAGTCAGTGTTGATGTGTCAAATGTGCCTAAGCCAACAATGGTATAAACATTGCTCTCTTCAGCCGATTGATACATGATATCTACAGGCACACCATTCTTTTGTATACCTAAATCAGAGTCAGTTTCCCAGTAAACATAGCTTTGGTCAAAGGTGTTTTCAACATAGGTTGTGCGAATGTCAGCATTCATATAAGCAGGATTTGCAAAGAGATATGCATCTTGATTGTTTACGGTTATATTAAATACAGCCTCTCTTGCACTTGTTAAGTTTGTGCTTGAATAAACATCAGCATAAGCTGCGTTTACACCATAATTTCTTATATTTTCATTTGTGCTGCTTGCATCAATATAATAACCTCTTCCATCACTTTCCTTAAATACATTTAAGGAACCTATATAGTTAAATGCTACTATATCTAAATAATATATTTTTGCGATTGTTTCTAGCCTAAAATTTTCAATGCTATAACCGCTAATTGTGAGCTGAAGCTGGCTTGAACCATTTGCTCTTAAATATACATTGAAGTTCTTGTTGTTATTTGTAGCATCACGGAGTTGGATTATTTGAGATGTGTATGCAAATTGTATACTTGTGATAGCTGTTGATGCTGTATTGTTGTTTGCCACAACTTGAACATCAAAGAATGTGTTTTCATTATCAGTATTATATACATAGAACAAAGTTGAACTTCGGATGCCTTCTTCAAAATCGGCTGTATATCTTATTGAATTTTGCTGATTTTGAGTAATTATAGAGATGTCTCCAAGCGATTCTTGAACTGTAATCGTTATGGTTGTCTGCTCGCCATTATCAAGAATAATTGAATAAGTGCCTGTTCCTAAAGTGATTGGTCTTATATGCAAATTCAAATAGTAGTTGTTGCCAACCTGCACGTAAGGATTTTGCTCATCTATTATAAATCTAGCAACGTCCGTTCCTGATAAGTTGCTTGTTGTAATACTTGAGAATTGAGCATCGGCATACAAATCTAGAAACTCAACAGGTTCTTGAACGTTTAGATCTAAATAAATTCGGTCGGCAAACTCTTCTGTTTGGAAGTCAACAAAGGTTGCACCTTGAACAATCTCGTATTGAAGTGAAAGTTGCAAGTTGCCTTCTTGAATAACATTAAAGTTTAATGTGATTGGTATAATTTGGACACCATTTGTTATTGTTGCATTGCTGTTTCCCTTTATATAAACAGGCTGATTTAAATCATAAATCGCAACAACTTGGTCTTGGTAAATTGTGTTGTTATATCTAAGTTGCAAGTCTGTGTCAGTTAAATCTATAAGAAGTTCGTCAAATTCGGCGTCTTCTGGATTTACCGAGAAGGAAAATTCTTGCCAACCAAAAGATGCACCAGCATAGCTATTATAGAAAGTATACACAACGTCTGAGGTTGTAAAATCAATATTATTTATTAGCAAGCTTGTTGGTATAACTCTTACATTTACCGGAATTGAATAAACAAAGTTTACATTTTCATCTTCGCTATTTTCAAATCCTGCATAATAGAAATTGATATTTAAATTGGTCAGTCTTTCAACGCCTGTTGCACAATCTATTTGAAAATAATATGTTGTTTGCCCGTTTGAAGAAAGCTGCCCTATACGCTTAACGTTTACAACATTTGCATCATCAACATTGAAGCGAACTTGCATTAAATCATTTTCGCTTGCTATTGTTACAGCTAAGTATACTGTGATAAAATCTATAGTTTCACCAATGAAAGGACCATCTAATACTGCGTTTTGATAACTTGGAACGAGAGTTATGTCACCATATCTTGCACCTTCCACTCTATATAGATAATCTGAGCCTATTGTATATTCTCGCTCTACAATTCTATAGCCATAATCGTGACTTATACTGTCATAATTTATATCTACAAGCACATAAAAATCTCTTTGACAATATATAATTTCTCCGCCGTCGATGTGGTTTACAGCAAAGAAAGTGAATTTATCTCCTGCTTGCACAGCGGTTGCATTTGCAGTATCAAACGAATAAGCACCATCTTCGTTTGTAACGTTTATAAAGTTATAGAAAGTGTTTTGTGTTCTATCATTTGTTATGCCCTGTCCTAACGTATATAAATTTCCGTCACTATCTATAAAAATTATGTATCGACTGCTATCTATTTCAATTAAGTTTGCTTGAACAAAAGAGTTTACATACTCTTCATTTTGAATAATATCGTTAAGTGTTAAACTTGAGCTATCATTAACACTGCCATAGAAATAGAACTCTAGGTCTCTTTCAGTTGCGTTATCTGAGAATGTAAAATCAGCAGCTGTTGGATAAAGCTCAGTTGACAGCGATAGATAGAGCGAATTTTCCGCAGGTGAAATGTTTGAAGTGTATTGTCTTACAGTTATTCTTATTGTATGAGAAATATTTCCTTCATTTGTGCGGACTGTCATATCGCTAACACCACCCTTTATGCCTGTGATGGCATATGTTGTGGAGTAGTTTTGTGTGCTGAGCACTGATATTGAACAAATAGAAGGATTAGACAAAGTATAGGAAAGCGAACTTGCCATATCTCGGACAGGATTATTGATTGTGAAAGTAACATTTTGTGCATTTTCATCATTTACAAACATTACAACTTCTTCTTGAGAAGCTGTTAAGGTTGTATTTGAATAGTCTTTTTCACCACAAGCTACAAAAAGAAAGCTTGCAACGACAAGTAGCAAACTAAATACAAATATACTTAATTTTTTAGATTTTGTCATACAACCTTCCTTTTATTTTTCTATCTTAAGTTTATTATGATAAAATAATTATGTTTTAATTACATTCTAGCTTCTACATAAGATTTATAGCAATTTTTATTATGTCTTTACAAACCATTGAATTATTCATTCTTTTCTTTGAATATTGACGTTACATAGTCAAGTGGGTGGATTTGAACCATTGTTCTTGAAGTTGGCGAAGTGATAACGAATGCTTGTCCAACAGTGGCAGAAACAATACGGTTACGCTCGGTTTTATTGATACCACCTGAGTTTTTATAAAGCTCGATAAGGTCGTTAACGTCATTTGGTGAAAGTGAGAAGATAAGTGAGTATTGACATGCGTTAATAACCGCAGTTGATTGACGTTTGATTTCTTCTGAACCTACGAAGTCGTTGATATTTTGTGTGATGACTATCTGCATACCACCATACTTACGTATTCTCTTAGCCATAGCTGTCATGAAGTTTAAGGCTATAGGATACTTCGGGTTAATGAATGTGTGAGCCTCGTCAACGACAACAATAATTTTTCTATTGGTATTGTGTATCTTGTTATAATCCTTATTGTTGATAATTTCATTTTCAATATACTTAAATACAAGAAGCATCTGTGCATTTGTCAGCATATCATTGTTTCCAGCAATAAGAGATTGGAAGTTGAAACATACAAAGTTTTCGTTTGTTTCAATAGAAGTTGGACCATTCCATAGGTTTGAGTTACGTCCACCCTTTGCAAACTTACGAATATATGCTTCAGCAACACGAAGATTGTTGAGTGTAAACTCTTCTTTTGCTGTTTTAAGTCTCTCTTGCAAAAGCTCATATAAATCGTCAAATGTTGGATAATCCGTTGGTTTTAAATCCTTAAGTTCTGTGTTCTCGTCTATATTAAATTGCCCGTAAAGGTCAAGAACAAGCGAGTTGATTATTTCAAAAGCATCTGATGAAATACCTTCAAGAATTGTTCTAAAGAATTGTTCAAGAAACTGCAAATGTTGGTTGAAAGAGTCGTCTTGCCTTACTTTCTTTGGTTTACCGTTTTCATCTAATTCTTCATCTTCTTCTTTTTCGTCATCATCTTTGTCAAGGGCACGAATAACGTGGAATGGATTTATAATACCTTGCAATGACGAACCAACGTCGATAAGTTTTCCATGCAAACTATCTGTCAGTTTTGCATACTCTTTTTCAGGGTCGCAGATGAATATCTTTGTGTTATCAGCTGCAAAGTTTGCAAGAAGCGTTTTAGTTGCGAATGATTTTCCTGAGCCAGACTTTCCGATAATCATCATGTTGGAGTTTACTCTTTGAGCATCACGTTTGAAGAAGTCAATGAACACAGGATACTCATTGTCACCAATATAGAAACCATTTTCATCTTGAAGTTCTGAAGATACGAATGGGAACACACCAGCAAGCGTATATGTTGGAATGCCACGTTGGAGCTCTTTTATATTATCTCTCATGGAAATACCTGTGCTAATGAATGCGTCGATTTGTCTTGCAAATAGTTCGGTGTAACGATACCCTTCTTGCTTTAAAACCGCCTTAACGTCTTTTCTCGCAGCATCTTCACAAGTGATGAATGTGTTTACGTCGTATAATTGTTGGTTATTATTTTTAAGCTCTGCAAGAAGGTTTCTTAGTGTTTGAAGGTGTGTTGTGATTTCAATTCTTGTGCTTGACTTTCCTGTTTTTGAAAGTCTAGTTTCCATATCCATGATGGCTTTATCAATTTTCTTTTCAGAATCAAACTTTGGAGCTTTCTTAAACTTCATAACAACTTTTGTTCGGTCAAGAAGGAAGAATGAGGCTCCCCACGCATTGCCCACTTGAAGTGGATACTCAGTGATAGCATAAGTTCTATAGTTATTGCCATCTATATTATATTTTGCTGAAGAAAATTTAATCTTTTCAGGAACTGCCCAATTCACATATTCTGAGAAAGGCACACTTTCAAGTTCTCTTTCATTAAACTCTCTGTTATAATTAGCTCTTAAGAAAACTGCAAGCTCACTTCCTGTAAGTCTCTTAGTAGTGACAGGTGTAAGCGAAGTTGCAAGTGACGAAGCCATACCATTGACTGTGTTTTCAAGTGCTTCAATATCTCTGCCTAAAACAACAAGATAGAAATAGTCCTTATAAATCTTATTTGTCCTATTCTTGTCTTCAATGAAGGCAACACGTTCTTCAAAGATAGGAGCTCTTGCGTCAACTTCTGCTTGTGTCATTTGGTGTTCGTATAATTGGTCAAGAAGTCTATCATACTTTCTGTTCTCATTATATGCATAGCTGTCAAGAACCATAGCTTTATTTATTTTTACTATCTCACAAACTTGATTATCATCCAGTCTTCTTAATGCGTTACCAAAACCGATATCAATAACGTTGTTTTGGCTGTATTCATTTAATAGGTCGAATAGAATAGGTTTAACTTCTAGCACTTCTGCGTAGTAACTGCCGTAGGAAATGCATCTATCTTGATAAATTGATTCAAAAGGAATGATGTTTTTCATGTTTGGCTTACCCTTTTTAGGGTTCTTTTCATACTTTTTCTTTTGCATTGAAAATCTTGCAAGGTGTGCAATAGTCACATAAAACCTATCACTATCTGCAATTTTGAAAAATAGTGATATGCCAAGTATTGCCCATACCATTGCAATCCATATATGCCCTGGGAAGTTTGCTGCTGCAAGGACTATAAGAATTACAACTGCAATTACAGCAAGCAATAAATCAAGCCCTGTAAATCCCCTTATAAATTCAAGTTTAACCTTTGTTCTTCTAGGCACTATTCTAACCATATTTACCTCGCTAATTTATTTTACTACAATTTATAGCAAAAATACAAACGATTAAACGAGATTTTACATATTTTTTATAAATAATAAGTTTTTATATAAAAACAAAAACATTATCTTATGAATAAAAATAATTAAATAAAATACAAAAAATAGCAAAAAATTACTTAAAAAATAAAAAAAATGGCTAAAAATACCTTTTAAAGCCATTTTTAATAAATTTTTATTGTTTTTTAGTAAGTTTTTTAAATTTATTTACTATAATAAAACAAAAAATTAAGTTTATTATGTTTTTTTGCTCGATTTATTATATTTTGATTTATTATATCATATTTCTTTGCTATTATTTCATTGTTATAGCCATATAAGTCTGCTTGCATAGTTCTTCCAATTATGCTGTTTTGATTTGCAAGTATTCTATATGGTTTTGTGCTTGAAACATTTGTATAAAATATTTTGTCATTAGGCTTATCACCTTGAAAACCTATGTTATTTATATCTTGAATGTAGGCATTTGGCAGTTTTTTATCTTTTATCTCAAACACAGATTTTTTTATGTTTTTTGTCTTGTTTTTAGGTTTTTGCCCATAAATTATAAAATTTTTACCAGATTTTCGCACAAAACGCTGAAAAAATTCGCATTTATCTGTCACAAGTCTTTTCACCTGTCTGCCCTGCAAGATGACGTCAATAACTCGCCCTAAGTTTAAGCCGCCCACATCATAGACAATCTTTCCAACAGGATTGAAAGTTTCTTCATCTAAATATAGGCTCAAAAAATCCCCTTCAATCATTATGCAATCTTCACTGCAGCTCTTTATGTTTTCATAGTCAAGTGTGAAAAGCTTCTCATTCTCATCATCTGAAATAACAAATGAAGTAAGGGTTTTGACGCTCTCATCAAACATTGCATTAAGCACATAGCCCACAAGTTCTCCGCTTTGCAAAGATATAACTTTTTTTGAAATATAATCACTTAATTTTTCCATGCTATAACATATACGAAGATAACCTAATTTATGACTTAAGCTTGAAAAGTAGACCTTTTTCTACATTTTTTGCAGGATTTTGCAAGTATTTTTGATTAAAACTGCTATTTAATTTGACTTTATTTTTAATCGTGCTATAATATAAGGCATGAAAAAAGAAGAAAAGAAACCTGTTATAACTAAAGATATGATTATTGATGACGTGCTTCAGCTCGACGAAAACTTAGGCGATGTTTTTATGGGGTTTGGTATGCACTGCATTTTTTGTCATCTTGGGCTTGAAGAGACGGTTGAAGAAGCAGCTGCAGTTCATGAAGTTGACCCTGATTTTTTAGTTCAAAAGCTCAACGAAGTTTATGAGCAAGACAGCAAAAATAAAAATAAGACAAATTAACTTAAAATTTCTATAATTGTATAATAGATATAAAATCATAAAAGGCAATGCTAATCATTGTCTTTTTCTTTGTTGCTCGATATATTTGTTTCTTCAGTATTCTGAGATATAGTTGTATCTTCTTTATGTAAGTCGCCCGTTTCTGATTGTGATTTGCTTTTCTTCTTTACTAGCTCTCCACGTTTAAGTTTTAAATCTTCCCTATTATAGCCACCATAAGAATACCAATCTTTCATTATTTCTTCTATATTTAAAATATTTTCATTCCCTGCCACTTGCATATTATTATTGATATATTTTAACATCTTTATAACTTGCTTTTTTGTGTAATAATTTATTGCAATACGCTCTTTCTTCTCTCCTAACAATTCAAACTCCATATACTTTGTAGGCATTGAAATAGAAATGCCCCTAACAGGAATTTGCTGATTTTTAGAATTCTTCGTACTTGCAATAATTGATATATTTTTTATGGTATTATAGTTAATAGAACATTTATATTGAATTTTCTCAAATTTAAACATTAAGTCACCAAATGTATAAACATCTTTTTCACGAAGATTTATTTTTAATCCTATCAAAAATCGTATAGACGAATAAAGCATAAACAATATTCCAAGCCCTACTAATAAATAGATCAATAAAGATCTTCCATTCTCAGGAGGATCTATTATATCCCATATAAGCATAGATATACCTAATAGTGTTATTCCCCATAATAATATATTTATGATAATAAAACCTATAGAGATTGGAATAAAAATTCGCTTTTTCATAGTTCTTCTTCCTTTGCACTCCTTTCTTCATATTTTTTATTTCTTGTTACTATTGCATAGTCAATAATACAAAATATACCAATACCTATACTGATTACTCCAACTATAATTGAGCCAATTAGTGCCTTTTTAGATAAAACGCATGGCAAAATTGCAACCAATAATCCAAGCACAATAAAACAACCGACAACAAGAAAGTGCGCCCATCTATAATTGCCAAATGAAATAAAAAGTGATGTTCTTTTTTTATTTTTACTCATAGTTACGTTTAATTCTCCTTTATATATGAGCTTGCAAAATTTGAAGCACAAGTAAAGACAATAAACAATAATACTTCGATTTAGTATCATTAGAATTAGAGAATATATTTAGTAAAATCCTTTCATATCTGCCATCAAAAATAAAATTTTTATCTTCATTCCAAGAATCTTTTTCTGTTTCTATATTGTAACCTTTTTCTAAATTATAAATTTGATTTAAAAGTTCTTCATGACACAACATTAAATCAGGTCCTTCAATGTTTTCAAGTTTTATAAAGGAAGGAACTAAAATTTCTTTAAAACAATTTAAAATCCTTTTTTCGTTTTTATTAAGTTTCATATTTTTTAACCTTTACTTATTAACAGATTTTGACTGATTTTGCTTAGCAAGATGTCTATTCCACGTTTTGTTTTTGTGGACACTAGAACTTCGTTGTCTTGTATCAAAAGCGGTTTTGTTAAAAGGTCGGCTTTATTGTATACGACAATTCGGTTTTTCGTTGCACCAAGTCTATCTAGAAGCTGGTTTGTGACACGCATATTGGCTTGATACTCCTTCTCTCCATTTTCTTCATTCATTAAAGATATATCAACAATGTGGAGTAACAGGTCGGCATCAACGGCTTCTTCAAGAGTTGAAGAAAAGGCATCTACAAGTTGGTGTGGAAGGTCGCTGATAAAGCCAACGGTATCGGTTATCACCGCATAATTGCCATCAAGGTAGAGCCTTCTTGTTGTAGTGTCTAGTGTTGCAAAGTAGCGGTCATCTGCATAGATTTCTTCTTTCACGAGCAAGTTTAAAAGGCTTGATTTGCCTGCGTTGGTATAGCCGACAAGAGCTATCTTAGGCACGCTTGATGAAAGACGCTCTTTTCTTGTGGACTGTCTTTGCTTTTTTATCTTTTCAATTTGACTTCTTAGCCCTTCCATCTCTTTTTCAAGCACACGTCTGTTGAGTTCTAGTTTAGTTTCTCCCGGTCCACGCATACCAACACCGCCGCTACCAAAACGTCCGCTTGTGCCTTGTATATCTGCAAGTCTTGGCAAGATATAAAGGTCTTGTGCAAGTTTGACTTGAAGTTTTGCCTCCCTTGATTTTGCCCTACTTGCAAATATATCAATGATAAGCCCAATTCTATCAAGCACTTTAACCCCAAATTCTTTTGAAAGATTTTTCATTTGAGAGCCACTTAGTGCGTAGTCTACAATTACAACATCTATAATCTCTTCACAATTATTTATGTAGTCTTTAATCTCTTTAACCTTTCCGCTGCCAAGCACTGTTGCTTTGTTGAAATCTTTGATTATTTGATAGAAGTCTTTTACAACATTTAAGCCCGCAGAAATAGAAAGGCGAGTTATCTCGTCTAGTTTTCTTTTTATTGCGTCACCTTTTTTAGTGCAAACAGCAACTACTATTGCATTTTCTTGTTCTTTTTGTGTGGATACTATATTTGTCATATAATTATTATATCAAATTAAGTTTATTTTGCAAATAAAAATAGGATTATTGTATGTAAGGTTTAAGATGAGATATAAAGACAAACAGGCAATATGGGCAATCGGAAGTGCGAGCTTTTAAGCTCGCAAAAGAAAGCAGAAGCTTTCTTTAAAATTTTTAAGAATTTAAAAATTTACTTCCGATTGCCTGTTTGCCTGTCTGTCTTTGCTTTTCTTATTTTCTTTTTAAAACATGCCATCAACTTTATTAAAATAAATTACCCTACAAGGACTTCCCCGTTATTTACATTTATAACAACATTTACAACTTCATTATTCTGCCCAACTATAGAGAAATACCAGAATAAATCATCAAAGTTATCATTCTGCTCGGTTAAAATCTTAAGATAGCACTCTCCTTTAAAATTGTCTGATTCGTAAAAGTCATCAAGCCTTTCACCTAAACTTTCTTTTGCTATCTCTAGTGCCTGAGACCAAGAAACAGTGAAATTATCACTTACATTGTTAAATGTGATTGTATAATCTTGATAGGTCACGCTTACTTCATCGTTCTCACCAAGTGCATAGCCAAGATCTGCCATATACTGATGATTTACAGGATTAAGATACATAACAAATTCTTGAACTTCACCATTTATGGAAAGCTGAGTTGTTATCTCTTCATCTTCAAGTTGCTGATTAAAATTTATAACAAAGAGCGAGAAATCGCATAGTGGCTCATGAACGCCATCTATAATATAAGGTTCTTCTCTTTGCCCAACGCTGATAGACGCATTGACCACCCCACTTTGGTCGCTTCCTTGATAATAGGTCTTTGTTATCTCACTTATATTGTCTTCTAGCTCATTTGCTCCCCCGCAGCCAACTAGCATAAGTGGACATATTAGCACAAGAGAAAATAAAAATAATTTCTTCATAATTGCTCCTTGCTATATCATTATGTTGGCTTTTTTAAAAAAATGTGTTAAAATTGCATTAAGGTGGTATCATGTTTAATCTTAAATATTACATAGACAAAGCATTAAAAGAACATTTTGCACTAGGTGCAATGAATTTTAACAATATGGAGACGCTTCAAGGCATTATGCAGGCATGCGTCAATACAAAGTCTCCTGCAATAATTTCTGTAAGTGAAGGTGCGCTATCATATATGGGCGAAGATTTTGCGGTTGGGCTTGCAAAAATTTGCAAAGAAAAATACCCTTATCTATTTTTACACCTTGATCACGGAAAAAGTTTTGAAGTATGCAAAAAAGCCGTTGACTTGGGTTTTGACAGCGTTATGATTGACGGAAGTAGTTTACCTTATGAAGAAAATATTGCCCTTACAAAAAAGGTATGCGAGTATGCACATAAGTTTGATATCTTAGTTGAAGGCGAACTTGGGCAAATTAAAGGAATTGAAGATAACGTTTCAAGTGTTAATCAGCACTACACTGACCCTTATAAAGCAAAGGAATTTGTTGAAAGAACTGGAGTTGATACCCTTGCCATTGCAATAGGAACAAGTCATGGTGCATACAAGTATAGCGGCGAGCAAACTTTGCGTTTTGATATTCTTGAAGAAATTGAAAAATTGCTCCCTAACTTTCCACTTGTTTTACATGGGGCTTCAACTGTGGATGAAAGCCTTGTGAGCACTATTAATACTTATGGTGGAGATATTTCAAGGGCTGTAGGAATACCGAAAGAACTTTTACAAAAGGCTGTTAGAGAACACAATGTTATAAAAATTAACACTGACACTGATATTAGACTTGCAATGACATCACAGGTAAGGCAAGTTTTGATGCAAAATCCTAAGGAATTTGACCCTAGAAAATATCTTAAACCTGGAAGAGAAAAAATTACCGAAATTATAACGGACAAAATTAACAATATCTTCTTTTCAAATAATAAGATTTGAACATTTTAAAACAGTAAAAAGTGCCTATAGATTAAGGCACTTTTTTTATTCTCATTATTGTTTTATTGTTTTTTATTCTCTTTCTTGTTCTTCGAGTTCTTGATATTTCCGTTTTGTCGCCTGTCCGCCGCGTATATGCTTATCTGCAAAGTTCTCATCTAAGACGGTTTTTGTCTGCTCATACAGGTGATAATCTAAATTTTTTAATTTTATAGAAACATCATGGTGTATTGTGCTTTTGCTGTAGCCATAAATCTTGGCTGTTTTTCTTATGGTGTCGTGCGTCTTTAATATATGATTGGCAACGCTGTAAATACGCTCAACTAAATCTTCTTTCATTTAGCCCTCCACTATTTGTATGCTATGAAAGAAGATTGTGATTTATGTCAAATTTTGTAGAATTTTGCAAAATAAAAAAGACCTATCTCATTTTAGGTCTTTTTATACAATGCTTTATAATTCAATTTGGCTACACCAAAAAACAAGAAATATTATTTACTTGTTATTTTTTGTATATTCATCTATCACTTTGACAATTTGCGGTATTGCTTTAAGTTCTTCAAGCTTTTCATCTGGAATAGAAACCTTAAATTCATCTTCAAATGTCATTAAAAGCTCTACAATATCAAGCGAGTCAGCCCCTAAATCTTCCACAACGTTTGCATCATCTGCAATATCGTCTGTTGAAATACATAATTGTTCAGCGATTATTTTCTTCACTTTATCAATAGTGTTCATAAATAAACCTCCAAATGCATTATAACATATTTAAAAATAATCACAAAATAAAATGCGATAATTTATAAAATTTTATCGCATTTTAAAATTTTTGTTTTCTGACTTGTATTCGCCTTTATTTATAAGGACTATAGCCATTTTTTGATTATTTTGCTTGCAAACTTAGATAATCGTTAGGATCTACATAGTCATCATTTAATAATAAAGTGAAATGAAGATGCGAACCTAAATCAAGTTCACCAGAAGCACTTTCACTTGCAGAGCCAATTTTATCACCAGCTGAAATGCTATCGCCTTCCTCCACATCTAAAGTTTCAGCAAGAGATGAATAGATAGAAGCAAAGCCGTCAGAGTGATTGATAGTGACTGTGTAGCCATTGATATAGTCATAGTCAACACTTGCCACTGTGCCATCGAGAACGGCATACACGTCGCTGTTTTCTGATGTTAAATCAACAGCAAGGTGTGCTTCCCATTGATTTAAAGTTGCATTCTCTTGAAGTTCTGTGTCAGAGAAATCTTTAACAACTGTGGCGTTCTCCATAGGCAATGTGAAGTTTAGAGTTGTTCCACCTGTTGGCGTGCTTCCATTGAGCGCTGCAATAAGTGTGAAAGTAAGTGCAACTGCAAAGACAACAACACCGACTGCTACATACACCCCATACTTCTTTAAAAATTCAACAAATTTATTTTCTTTTCCGATTTCCATATTACCTCCTACACCATTTATTGACTAAAAAATTTGATTTATACACTAATTCTGAATTTTTTATTTTTAATATCCTGTCACAATAAGTGGTAACCCTAGTATCCATGAGCTATCGGTTTTAACTAGTTGGAAATTCACCTTTTTGCCTGATACATAGCGAAAATCGTTGTAGCCCGCGTAGTAGCCATAATAGACATCGTAACTTCCAACAGCTTCGCCTTGATAGATATAGTCAAAATGTGAAGTGAAATCCTTAAGTTTTTTATCTAATTGATAGTAGAAAACATAGCCCTCAACATCATTTTTATCAATGTTTTCAAGTATCACCCTATTTTCTTCGGTGTTTTCAAAATCATAATAATACTGCTCACCGTTTTGCACCTGCACAGTTAAATCATTATATGGTTTTGCCGAAACTATAACTACATGAGAAAAGTCACGAAATGGTGAAAAATCATCGGTTTTAAAGTATCTAATTGAAATAAGCAAAATAGCTATAACAAAAAAGGCAATCAATTTTTTCATGAAATAATGATTGCCTTTTTTATATTAATTACACATATTAAATTGTCGGATTTATAAATAAATTTGAAAATTCCTTATTTTAAAGCACCATAAATGCAAAACAAACTATAGCACCAACAAGACACACCACAGACAAAGCTGACAATAGGATTGTTCTATACTTTTCATTAAGTTTTTCAACGCTTAACTCTTTCTTTGGTTTTTCTTTCTTTGTCTTTTTGGGCTTTTTGTTTTCTATAGCTACAGCGGGTTGGGCAATGTTTGATTCAGTATCCCTGCTTCCGTCAGCCGGTTCTATCAGAGCCTCATCATTTATATCTGAATCTGCGGCTTCAATTTGCTTCTCTTCTGTATGCTCTTCTAGCTTAGGTTCTGTTTGTTCTTCAGCTATAACAGCACTTTGAGATGATTGAAGTGTTTTTTCGTTTGTTTCTGTTGGTGTTGAAGCTGCTGCGTTTTCAACAACCTTTTCTTCTAAGTTTTTTGTTTCTTTAGTCTCATTAGCGTTCTCTTCTGTAGTTTTCTTTATAACAGGTTTCTGTGGTGGTTGTCTGACAATATTAGGCTTCTGTGGAATTGGACGTCTTGGTGGAACTGGTGGAATTTTCTTATCCATAATTTTCTCCTTATTTTATCTATAGATAAATTTTAAAACCTTTTTAGTTTTTTGTCAAACATTTTCAAGTGGATTTATTCCCCATATACTCTCAACATCTAAAGATTGTGACAAACTTTCAAAAACTATTGATAAAATATACTTATTATGTCCTGAAAATGTGCTTTCCTGCCCTATAATAACATAAGAGCATAGTGCAGCCTTTGCGTCAACACTTAAAAGGTCATTGAAATAATAATAACCATCATCTTCATTATATGTCCAGTTTATAGTTTCAACTATGTCCATATCTTGAGTCACATTGTCACCATTATAAACATAGACCTTTGCCCTAACATACAAAGCATCACTATCATCGCCATTTGTTACACTAACAATTTGTGGCAACCTTTCACCAGGCAAAAAGGAGCCGTCAAAAGTTAGTGATATAGATTGCGCTTGATTTTTCTTGATGGATGTTGAGATAGTCTTGCCAAGTTCCAAGTCCGTCGTGTAGGATAGGTCATTTTTAAAAAACCACCCTGACACGCCAAGATAAATAGCTATGCCAAGAAGCACAAGAAGAGCGAAACACGTGAAAATCCAACCAAAATTTGACTTATTTATTTTCATAATAGTATTTTGGTTGTTTATTTTACAAATATTCTTTAAATTTGTTATTTTTTTTGCTTGTTTTGCGACGTTTTGCACGTTCTTCTCTAAATCTATCTATTTGATTTTGTTTGAATATTGCACTTTCTTCTGCTAGTTTATCTCGCTTGACTTGCCATTTATATTTCCTATTGCCATAAGCCATATCATATGACAAGATTGAAAGACCTTGCAAAAGATAGATATAATATGAGAAAAATCTCCATACAAGAAGCACGAGCACCAAAATATTGCCCTGACCTATGACAGATGCAAAGGCGGCTTGAAAGGAAATTTCATTCAAGCCTGTTCCACCCGGAAGTGGAAAGAAAGATGAAGAAAGGTCAACAAGCATAGACATGACAAACAAATTCATATACATGCTACCTTCAAGTCCTGGCATAAACAACTTAACAATAAAGTATGGCATTGAATAGTTGACTGTTAATTTTGCAAAGCATATGAGAAACATTGATATAAAATCTTTTGGTGACTTGGCAAATTGTTTCATTACGTCTTGAAAATCACTTATATATTTAGTTATCTTTTCATATTGCTTATCATAATTTTTTATAATCTTCATCTTATGAAGAAGCTTAAGTATCTTTACAACAATCTTCTTGCCTAAACTTTTGCATACAGATAAAAAGACAGTGACAAAAAGTATAACAAAACCTATCACAAAGCCAATTATACTTGTGACAGAAACAAAGGTGCTGAAATTATCATTTGTCCATGAAATGATAAGACAAATTAAACTCATAACAACCCAAGCCATTTGGTGAAATTCATATTTTGCAAGTGGAATTGAAAGTGATGTGTGAAGTGGCATTCCCCTTGATTTCATATATGAAATTTGAAAAGGCTGTCCGCCTGACGACATAGGTGTGACACTATCATAGTATCTTCCAATACCTGCAACCTTATAGGATAAGCCGGGTTGCCATTTGCCTGTTGATTGTTTGACTAGATAACTTATAGCCAGCGTTTCAAAGCCCATTGTTGCTGCAAAAAGTAAAATAACCACAAAAAGATAGGAAATGCTTAGCCTTATACCTTCCGTTTCAATCTCTTCTTGAGTGAGTTGATAGACAAGTATACCAACAACGACCGCGATATTGACAATAAAGAAAATTAAATTTAAAATTTTGCTTTTTTTGCTGTTATGTTTTGAAACCGACTGCTCTGCTTCGTCAAGTTTTTTTCTTTGGTCTTTAATTGATGCCTGCTCTTCTTCCGTTATCTCTTGCTTAGGCTTTTCGAGCGTAGTGACAAGTTCTGCTTTGAGCTCTTCTTTTATCTGCTTTTCTTCATATTGCTCAAATTTTTCTTCTTCAGTTTCAAACAGTTTAACTTCCTTTTCCTTTTTCTCCGATTGTGGAGCTTCTTCTCGTGATAAAAGATTACTTGTTGCGTTTTGATTGTCACTTGTTTTATCTTCAGTTTTTACTTCAGCATCTTTATTATCTTCATTATTTATATTATTTAAATTATCTATATCACTTAAAAGGTCGTCAATGTTTGATTGAACAAAAAAAACTTCTTCTTTTTGAGAAGAGCCTTCTTTTTTCTCAGTTTCGACCTTTTTATTTTTCATGTATATATACTAGCAAAAAAGACACCTATTGTCAAGCAAAGGTATCTTCTTAAAAAACTAAAAATAAAATATTTTAGTATAAATCAGAATATCTGTTTGAATATTCTGTTATTTCATAGTTTTGACGTAAATAATTTAAGTTTGTGCTTTCAAAATATGAATAATTGTCGCTATAAATATCATCATAAAGCACATCAAAATATGTTTTATCAACTAGGATATTCACACGTGTTGTGTATAGAGTTTCAATAGCTTCTTCACTTAAACTGAATGATGAAGTTATGCCGTCAAATAAGTTTTCACAAGCTCCTGTGTAAATAAGCACGTGAATGCCATATTCAGAGCGAACTAAACCTGATATATCACCAATTTTTGCATTTCCACCATTATAAAGTTCGATTGCCGCATCATTGAACGAATCAACAAAACTTGAAACTGCATTGCCTTCACTATCAATACCGATTACATAGTTTGACTCTGCGTTGAACATTCCTGTATCTTCGCCATAGGTATAGATAAAGCTATTGATTGTGTCTCCAACAGCATTCACACTTTCATTCTTGGCATTACCAAGACTTATAACCATCTTGTTATAAACATCGTCAACTGTAAGACCATTTGTGTCTTCCACTTCTTCATAAACGCCTGTTGTCTCATTATAAACTCTTAGCACAGGTGTTATCTCAGAATATAATTTATCTAGGTCTTGTTGATATTGAGCTTGATAGTATCCGCCATCATCAGCTTCCATCTTAGCAACTATGGCATCATATTCGTCTTGTTGCTCGTCTGTGAACATAAATAGAACATTTGCAACTGTGAAGAATTTTGTGTCATCACTTCCATTTTTAAAGTAGTAGACATTATTTAAAGCATCTTGAACATTGGCATCATAACTTGAATCATTTTCAAGCACATACTGAGTGTATGACTGTCTAACCCTATTTGCATAAAGATCTACTATATCGGCTGTTGTTATTGATGACAAACTGTCTAGATTTCTATTTGAGTAAGAATATTTTTCAACAACATAATTTTCATATGCAACCTTATAAAGCCTATCTATTTCTCTTTCAAATACGCTTTCAGTGTCGGTAGATAAATTTTGTCCATACTCTGTGGCTCTTAAATCACTGAAATAGTTGTTAAAAGCCTTCTTATAATCGTCATTTGCATTACGGACGTATTCTCTGAAATTTTCATAGATTAACGCCCTATCATCGCTGTTATTGAAATCTCTATTAACTGTTGGATTAAAATCGCCAAGAAGCTCTTCTTCAACATTTGTTCTCTCTATAACATAAACAGTTTCACCTTTGGAATTTGTTGTCTCAACTATTCTTGCATTTTTCTCATAGCCTTCAAATGTGATATCGTCACTTGTTTCTTCTTCGCTTGTTCCAACAATCTCATCGTAGTATGATTGAAGATTGCTGTCAAGTGAGTCTACAACCTGCTGATAAAGATAGGTCTTCTCCTTAGTTGAAAGACCTGTTCCGTCCATATCAATACCGAACTCATCTTCTGCGGTTAAAATAGTTATCTTTCGATTTTCAAGGAGTGTGAGCGTTTCTTTTATTGCCTCTTCACGAGTATAGCCATTGTATTGCTCATATGTGTAGCCATAACTTTGATAACCTGAGATAAGGTCACTCTTTGTGATTTCTGCTCTCTTTCCTGTCTCTTTATCTTCAACTACTGCAACAACTTGGTTGTAGTATCTGCCATAATCTGTTTCAACTAAAGAACACCCTGCAAGCAGTCCCATGCAAAGTAAACAAAAACTCATTAAAAATCCGGTAAATTTCTTTTTCATGTTCTCTCCATACTCATTATAGATAATAATAACATATTACCATAAAAAAATTCAAGCAAATTAAAACAATTTACAAAATTTTCTAGCATTACTTTCTATTTTTCGGTTTGTAGCGCACTTTCAAAAAATCCTATCATCTTTTTTACCATTAAAAGCACGTTACCATTTACTTCAAATTTAATTTTAACGTTGCTATCAAAGGTTAGTTTTCCCTTATAATCTCCAAGCACACCAGCAAGTCTTTTATCAATTATTTCCTCTTTCTTATCTAAAAATACCACATTTTCATACTTGTTTATTCTTATCTTTTGAATACTAAATTCACTTGCAAGATTGCGCATATAAGCAAGGTAGCAAAGATTTTTCACTTCTTCTGGCACTTCTCCATAGCCATCTTCTAGGCTTTGCAGGATATTTTTAAGTTCGCTTCTAGTGCTAAGCTCACTTATCTGGGTGTAGTAGGCAATACGCTGCTCATTATCTTCAATATAATCTTCGCTGATAAAGGCGCTAAGGCTGACTTCAAGTTTAACGTCACTACGTTTAACTAGCTTTTCGCCCTTGATATCACGGACTTCTTCATCTAATAGTTTGACAAACATATCATAGCCAACTTTTGCAATATGCCCATGTTGCTCTTTCCCAAATATGTTGCCTGCACCACGAAGTTCTAGGTCTCGCATAGCAATTTTAAAACCGCTTCCAAGCTGACTGAACTCTTTTATTGCTTCAAGACGTTTATATGCATCATCGGTCAAGTGTTTATCTTTGACATAGGTAAGATAGGCATAGCTTAATCTGTCACTCCTGCCTATTCTTCCGCGAAGTTGGTAAAGCTGACTAAGCCCAAGCCTATCGGCTTCAATGACAACCATTGTGTTTGCAAGTGGAAGATTTATTCCATTTTCAATTAGTGTTGTTGAAACCAAAATATTATAAACACCATTATAAAGTCTGTCTATAACATTTTCTAGAAGTTTTTCATTCATTTGACCATGTGCGACGCCGACACTTGCATTCGGCATAAGCTTTCTTATATGACTTGCAAACTCTTCTATACTCTCCACGCGGTTATAGATAACAAAAGCTTGCCCGCCCCTTGCAATCTCGCGGTTTAAAACGTCTTTTATAAGCTGGTCGTTCTCTTCCGCCACGTAAGTTTGTATCGGAAGGCGGTCACGTGGCGGTGTTTCTATAACAGAAATATCCCTTATCCCTGATAGTGACATATTTAGCGTTCTTGGAATAGGAGTTGCAGAAAGCGTTAAAACATCAACATTTCTATGCTTATCTTTTATCTTTTCCTTATGTTCTACCCCAAAACGTTGCTCTTCGTCTAGGACTAAAAGCCCTAAGTCATGATATTCAACCTTATCGCTCAGCAGTTTATGTGTGCCTATAAGCATATCTATTTCGCCGTCTTTGCAACGTCTTATGATATCGTCAACCTGCTTTTGAGTTTTAAATCTGTTTATAACTTCAACTCTCACGCCGAATGGTTCGAGCCGTTCTTTTGCAGTCATATAATGTTGTTGAGATAAAATTGTGGTTGGGCAAAGCAGGCTTACCTGTTTGCCGTTATAGATACACTTAAAGCAAGCACGCAGTGCGACTTCTGTTTTACCAAATCCAACATCACCACAAATAAGCCTATCCATAACCTTATCGCTTTCCATATCTTTATCAATATCGCTTATCGCTTTGAGTTGGTCTGGAGTTTCAGGATAGCCAAAGGCATCAGCAAACTGCTTTTCTAAAAATTCATCTCTCTTAAATTTAAAACCTTTAAGAAGAGAACGCTCTTTATAAATGTCAACAAGACTGATTGCCATCTCTTTGATGCTTTGACGAACCCTTTCTTTAAGCCTTGAGAACTCCCCGCCACCTAGCGATGAAAGTTTAGGCTCTTGCTCGCTTCCAATATAAGCCGAAATGGTGTTTGCTTCTTCACTTGGAAGATAGAGAATATCACCATTTTTGTATTCTATAACAAAGTAATCTTTTTCAACATCGGAAATCTTTAATCTTTCTATCTTTATACATTTTCCTATGCCGTGAAAGTTGTGAACAACATAGTCGCCAAGCTTTGGAAGATAGAAAACTGAATGCCTGCTCTTTGAAAAAGATGTGTTTGACGACCTAAATAGACTGTCACAGCCAATACCTACCACACCTTCTCGCAAAAAAGAAAATGAAAAAGGCATTGCAAGTGAAGATATATAAATCTCACCTTTTTCTATCTTTTGATTTTCATCATAAGTATGATAGGATAGTCCATTCTCAGTCAAAAAATCGGCAAGATTTTTGGCAAAACGTTCTTGTCCTGTGAAGAGAATTGTGCCTTGATTTAGATTTTTAAAATCTAGTAAATCCTGTTTAAGTGCAAGAAAGTCTGTAAGATAACTTCGCTCGGCAATCTTTTCATTATGATAATCAGGCTTTGTTATCATAAAGTTATCAAAGATTAAATCAGCCTTTTTGTATAAGTTGTCAAATTCTTCATAATTTTTGTAATTATAGAAGGACATAGTTTGATAGCTTTGTTTTAAAAGCATTATCTCTTCATCTATTTTCTTTGGCTCGTCAACAATTTTGCAACCTTCTAAATCAAAGATATTGTTTTCACCTATTGGCATTTTTGCAAGTTCTATCTCAATTTTTTCAAGTTTTGATAGATTTTTCATGGTATTTTGGTCAAAAATGCTTATATTTTCAACTAAATCATCAAAAAATTCAACGCGGTATGGATTTTCATTTGACGAAGAAAAGATATCTAGTATATCGCCACGAATGGCAAACTCGCCTGGCTGAGAGACAAGGCTTGTGCGCTCATAACCTAAGCCTACAAGCTTTGAAATTATATCGTCAAGGTTATAACTAGAATTTTTTTCTATCTTTATTGGAGTGAATTTAGATAAATCAAACTTCACTATCATTGAGCATGGCAATAGGATAAGTGCGTCTATCTTGCCAGAGAGATATCTATTTATACTGTCAACAAAGGGAAGCAAGTTTTTGTCATTTTCGTCATCGCTCTCTCTTGCATTTGATATTATTTCAACCTTTTTGCCAAAAGCTTCAAGTCCCCTTTTAAGTTTGCCCGCAGAGACAAAATTATTGCACAAAAAAATTAGGTGAGAGCAATTTATTGATAACATTATTTTCTCACCTTCACCCACTCCTGATATAATTCTATTTTTAAGAATGTTTGATAAATCTTTTTCTAAATATTGCATAATTTTAGTTTGATTTTTTTATTTGATTTTTTCAAGTATCAGCTCGCCTGCCTCTGCTATTGCCTTTTCAAAAAGCTCTTCATCTTCTTGCTTTATATTTGAAAGCACGTAGTCTGCAAGGTCTTTGCTCTCGTCGCGTCCTATACCAACTCGAACTCTCTCAAAATCTTCTCCGATATATTCGACAAGAGAACGCAGTCCATTGTGAGTGCCAGACTTTCCCCTTTCGCGATATCTTATCTTGCCTTTTGGCAGGTCTATATCATCAACGGCGACTATAAATCTTGCATCTTTAAATTTTTTCTTAAGCAAAACAACACACTCGCCGCTATTGTTCATATAGGTTGTTGGCTTTACAAGCATGATAGGATTGCCGCTAAAACTTCCCTGACCAATTAGTGCCTTATACTTTTCTTTTTTAACGTCAATACCAAGTTTTTTTGCTATATAGTCTACAACTTTAAAGCCCAAATTATGAAAAGTGTTTTGATACTGAATGCCGATATTCCCAAGCCCTACGATTATAACCATTATATTTCTTCTCCTATTATTTTACTAAATGGCTCTATAACCATACCTTGACTTATCTTGCTATTTTCAATATAGCTACTTTTTATAACAACATTGTTTGATATGATGCTGCTTTTTATAACATTGCCGCTTTCAAGAACCACGTCCCCCGCAATTATGCTTTCACCCATAATCACATTGTTTGGATAAATTATAACTCCGCTTTCAATCTCTACATCCGCATCAATAAACACTGTGTTTTGTCCATAAATTATCACGCCATTTTTGATATGATAATTCAAAATTTTATTATACAAAACGCCGCTCATATAATTTAAAGCTTTGCTGCTGTCTGCAATCATTAAACATTTATCGTCAAGTGCACTTGCACCCTGCGCTATTGCGACATTGCTCTTTAAAAAGTCTGTTTTAACGATAAAGCCACGAGAAAGTTTTAGAAAATTCATATTTCTAGATGAAAAATAGTTGCAAAAATGATTGAATGTTGCCTTATTAAATAGTGGTGTGTCGCTATAGAAAACCGCTATTATTTTTTTGCTTGTGTTTATCGAGCGAACTCTATCCATGATATTATCGCAATCTTCAATAACTTTTCGCTCGCACCCAGAGCCTGCATTTAGCACCCAATCAAGCAAAGTTTTTCCACATAAAAGTAAATTTGGCATATTTTTTACAACATCGTCATGATATGCCTTTACAGCAACAAAAAGCACTTCATCTTTTATCCAATCGGTGTTAATGGGCTTGATAAGAGAGTTTGGCAAAATCATGCTCTCTTCTTCTTGAGTTGAAAGAGAGTCAAAGTCTATTGATATTTGGTTTTCTGCTACTAATAAATCTATTTCTTCTTTTTCCATATAAAAAGTATATATTTTTTAAATAAATTTGTCAACAATAAAAAGTGTGCAATTAAAAATTTCAAAAAATAAAAAAATAAAAAATAAAAATATTTAAATTTTATTTTTTAAATAAATAATTATGTGCTATCATTTTAATATAAGAAAAAGGAGCAAAATATGTCAAATTCAAAAAAGATGAATTTTATCTATATAGCACTTGCAATGATTTTTCTTCTCTGCCTTGCTTTGTCACTCGCATTTTCAAATCAAAGTTTGCAAACAAGCACTAGAAGTTTAAATGACGATGCACAAGAGCTTGCTGAGTCCACCTTAAGTGGAAGTTTTGATATAAGAGTGATTTCTAGAGAAAACCAAAATATTGCTCTTGAAAATTCAGCTAGTTACAGCGGCGGAACTGCCTATAGAGTTGACTGGTCTGACGCTCAAGAAATAGTTGTCTCTTTTGCAGCCGATGCTGAAAATCCACCTACCACTGACCCTGAAAACCCTGTCTATACACTTTCGGTTAGTGTGAATTATCTTCAAGGCTATATTTCAAGTAATAATTTTGATGTTGACGATAGAATCTCTTTAGAAAATATTGACGGAGCGGGAAGCTCTGATTTGACCGCACTTTCTAGTTTCTCTTATACCTTAAACCTAGACGAAGGCATAACCGGGACTTATGCTGGCAATGAAGTTACAATAAGTGGCTGGGGAATTTATCAATTTGTTATTGACATAAATGGACAAGAAGCTTATTCTAACTATTATGCTATAGAACCTTCTTTCTCAATCGCTGCAGCACCTGAAATTGCATACAATGTTGTTTCAAGTGATAACTCTATGCATGACTCCTTCCAATTCTATCTTGAAAATTTTGATGATTATGCTTATATAGACGAGGCATGTCTTGTTTGGTATGTGCGTGGTGAAGGTGATGATGGAACAACTTATGCGCTTTGCTCAAGCGACCTTGCTTTAGCAAATTTCTCTGAATGTTCTACTTCTTTATATGATAGTTATGAAAGAACAGGTCAAACCTTCCTTTTCAACGACAATGAGATATCTGGCAAGTGGGAAGTTTGGTGTGAATATCGATTCAACAATGCAACATACTCAGTATCAAGCAATGTTGAAACAGTTGAGACTGGTGATTCTTTTGACTATTTTATAATTATTTATATTGTGATTGCTCTTGCTGTGCTTGCTCTTATTGTTGTTATTGTGACATCTGTTGTTAAAAATAAGAAAGAAAAAGTTTGGTAAAAAAAGAATAATAAATTTAAATATTTTTGTCAGATTTGATACTTTAAAATTCCTTAAAAAAATTGAAGCTTTAGACAAACTGGAGCGAAAAACGGCACTTGAATAATGTCTTGCAAGGCAAGACATTGCAAACTTTTTAAAGTTTGCCGTTTGCTTAAAATTTAAGCAAACATTCAAGTGCCTTTTTTCTAGTCTGCAGTTATATTAGTAACTAAGCCTAGATATTAAAAACTAGTATCATAAAATTTTTGCTTATTATAAAACATTGTGGAGATTTGCTCCCATAAAATGCAAGTAGCTATGGCAATAGAATTTGATTTCTTCAAGCGATACTCTGAATGCGTCAATGTCGTTGCTTGCTATATAGAGTTTAAGTTTGGCTATCTCCTGCCCTATCTCTTGAATGTTCTTATGGTTGACAAGAAAGCACATTGCAGCTTCATCTTCTTTCCACACATATTCAAGATTGTCAATTTGCATAGTCATATCCATATTAAGTAAATCATCCGTGCCTGCCAGTGTCATCTCAATTTCATAGCACCTTGTTTGAATTTCCTTAAGAGAGTTTGAAACAACAAGCTCTTCTGTTATACAAATAGCAATAAGAAGCAGCACAATAATTATAAAATTTATATAGTGAAAAAGTTTCATTCGCTCACCAACCTTTTAGATTGGAATGAAAGCCCTTCTCCCTTCTTCATTTGAAGATAAGCTTGTCCTGTTTTGTTTATCGTTAAAAGCAGAACGTCCTTAATGCTGTTATTTTTTGTATTAGAGTTTTCTTTGACAATGGCAGTTACTTCTTCTTGGCTTACGCCAGCAAGAGCTATGTTTTCTTTGATAATCTTCCCATCACTGACGAGCACAATAGGCAGAAAACTATCTTCAGCCTGCGTTTTTAAATCTTCATTCGTCACAGGAGCGGCTGATGCTTTAGGCATAACGCTCACCTTGCCATTTGTTTCCATTATGGCATACTGCACGTCAGATATACTGAAATATCCAGCCCCCCTGAGTGCTTCAAAGATGTCATCCGTTGATAGATTCAGTTTTTTCATTGCTTGATAGTCTATGCCCTTAGGATTGACAATTATAACAGGCTTGCCGCTTATAATTTTGCTGACAAATTGACTGCTTCGGCTGATTAAAGTTAAAACAAAATGCAAAACAACGAGTGTTAAAAGCGGAACAACGCCGTGAAGAACAGGCACCGACACTTCAGCCATAGGTATAGTTGCAAGGTCAGCAATTATCAAAGTAAGGACAAGCTCGAAAGGTTGCATTTGCCCTAGTTGTCTCTTGCCCATAAGTCTGAACACTAAAAGAACTATCAAATAAATAATAATTGACCTAATTATAATTGTAAGCATAATTTATTTTGTGCAATTTATTTATTTTATACCACTTTGTCTCGCTATTTTATTTTTTGATGGCACAAGTTTTTGTTTGACAAGTGCAAATAGTCCTTTAACATCAATTATATTAAACACCGCACCTAAAAGCACAAATGATACCACGCTCACCACTCCGCCAATCACTATGGTTATAAAAAGTGGGAAAACGTAGCCACAAAGGCTTACAATAAATGAAGTGAGTGCGGCTGATGGAAGTATAATAAGTGCAAACTTTAAAAGCTGTGACATGATTTTGAATTTAACCTTTGTCTTTCTCTTTAAAAGCATGATATTTAAAAATGCGGTTATGGTGTAGTCTATGCCCATTGCCCAGATGATAGAGTTTACGCCAACTAGACTTGGCAGTATCCATAAGGACACAAACATCACTATAGCGCCAATCAGAAAGTTGACAAACGAGCGATTTTCATAGCCTAAGGAATTGAGAAGTGCTGATGAGATATTTGTTAGCCCTAGCGGCACTAGCACCCATGCGGCAGATTGAAGCAGCGTTCCGCTTAAGATGTTATCATATAAAAATAGACCTGTTATCTCGCCCATGCCTAGAAACACTGGCACAAAAAGGGCTGAAATCATCAGTGCAAACTGCAAGGACGTTGTTATTCTCGTCTCGATGTGCTGCTGGTCATTTTGAGCAACTGCTTTTGAAATGTCTGGCACAAGTGCTGTAGATAGAGAGCCTATTATAGTTGTAGGAACATAGAGAAGCGGCACCGTCATTCCAACAGCAATACCATATAGACTTAGTGCCTGCTCGCTTGTATAACCTATTGCAATTAGTCTTGCTGGCACAATCAAGGCGATAAGCGGTTGAATAAATGAGCTTGCCACACGCATGATTGTTATAGGCGTTGACTGTTTTATAAGTGGGTTTAAATATTCTTTCCTTGCCTTTTTTAATGTTCCACCATAATAGAAATATAAAAGCACCACAAATATCATTGAAAGCAGGCAGGCTATGCTCATTGACCAGCCAAGACTTAATGCGTTTTCAATGGCAGAAAGCGATGAGCTTATCAAAAGAACTCCTACAACAATTCTGACTATCTGCTCATAAAATTCGCTTATACATAGTGAAAAATAGTTTCCTTTGCCCCACAATGCACCGCGAAAGACGCAGTATACTGATGAAAAAATAAGGCTAGGTAGCAATACAAGCAATATTTCATAGCAACGCTCTTCGGTAAAAAGGTTTGTGAAAATTCCTTTAAATAGAAACACTATTAAACATAAAATTACCGAAAGAAATAAAGTGTAAATTAGTGCCACGCTGACAAGAGAGCCTTCCTTGTGCTTGTCTTTTTTAGCTGAAAAGCCCGCACTCATTCGTGAGATTATCAAAGGTAGTCCACTTGAAATCACAGTTAAGAGCACCATAAAGACAGATGACGCAACTTGATATAGTCCAACACCTTCCGCCCCTACCACTCTTGATAGTATAATTCTAAATATAAATCCCGCTATCCGTGTTAAAACAGAAAACACGGTTATAAGCGCCACCGTTTTAAATAAAGACTTCATTATTCTCTCCTCATATATGTTATTTTGTTTGAATAAAATTTAATACTATAAGGAGAAATTTTATGAAAAAAGAATTAAATCAAATATATATTGTTCAGGAAAATGACAATATTGAAAAAATAGCAAAAAAATACAAAATAAACCCGATAAATATTTTAATTTCCAATAAAATAAGCCCTAAAATGATTAAAAAAGGAGTTATTTTATATATAAATAATAAAAATTAAATTATTTTAATTATTTTTAACATTTTTTTCTTTATTATCTTTTTTAAATAATTTATTTATAAATTTTTCAATTTCTTTATTATATTTCCCGGCAAGATAGATAAGCACTAATGAAGCAATGATAATAACCGCCCATACTGCAAGTCCCCAACCATGATATGGTATTATCTCGCCACTTGAAAGATAGCTTACAGAGAAAATGCCTATTGGTCTTGCTATAAGCTGTGTGATCATAAAAAATGTCCAACTCATGTCTGTTAGCCCCGCAACCAAGCATAGAATATCGTCAGGAAAGCATGGCAAAAGCATCATAATAACAAAAGAATACTTGCAGTCGCCAAGCGTTTTAGACCATTTTTCTTGGGCTTCCTTCCCTATCATAAATCGAACAATTTTCACGCCAAAGACCTTACCTAAAAAGAAGGCAAAAGCGCTTCCAAGAAGTATTCCTGCGAGTGACAATAGTCCCGCTTGAAAAGGACCATATATCAAAGAGCCTGCAATAATCATTATTGGTGACGGCAGTGGCAAGATTGTCACCTGCAAAAACTGGAAAAACACAAAGGCAATTCTGCCCCATATTCCTAGACCCAAAATAAGATTTTTGAGTTTTTCAACCGAGTTAAACTTTTCCCACAAGCCCGTCCAGACAAGTATAAAATATGTTAGCGTCAAAAAAAGAGCTATCACAACTACTACAAGCAGAGTTCTTAGTATTTTCTTTTTGCGAGAAAGTTCCATAATTTATTATAATTCTTTGTGCAAAATATATTCGCTTTATTTTTTTGCTTATTTTTCTTCCACTTAAATTGTAATAATTTTGGCAAAGATACAAATAATAGCTAAAAAAGGAGAATGACTTTGAAGGCTCAAGAAAAAACAAAATCTAACAACAAGCTGTCTGTGTTATGGCTTATAGCAGTTGCTATAATTGCAGTATCGCTGCTGCTCTTTTGTCAATTCTATTTTGGTGATAGCATAAGTAACAAAACCACATTTTATCAAAATACCCACATAAATGGTGTTGATGTGTCTGGGCTTACTAAGGCAGAAGCTAGTGAAAAGCTATCTAAAAACCTTATTGAGAATAAAGATAACATTAAATTGACACTTAAAAATGGTGATAAAACTTGGGTTATAAATGGTAGCGATTTTGAGCTTGTTGGCAACTTTGATGACTCGCTTGACAATGTGCTTGCTTATTGCAATGAAGGAAATATCTTCCAAAAGAAAAAGATTGAAAACCAAATAAAAAATGAAGGGCTTGACGTTAATATCCCCTATCAAGATTTGCTTGGCGGAATTGACGATAAGCTTGACAGCATTGTCAGTGAAATAGAGAAAGAGCCAACAAATTCTGCTGTTGAGTTTAATCCTGACAGCAAAGTTATGTTTTCAATAACGCCCGCTCAAAGCGGTGTGCAAGTTGATAGGCTTGCCTTAGACCAAGCCATTGACGAGGCTCTCGCAAATGGTGAAGAATATATCATAAACATTCCTTTTGAAGAAATTTTGCCAAGCGAAGATATGGACAATTTGCTTGAAAATATTAAGCTTCGCTCTAAATTTTCTACCAATTATGCAAAGTCGTCTGACAATAGAAAATCTAATATAAAACTTGCCCTTTCAAAATTTAACGGCATGATAGTTGAGCCAAGTGAAGAAGTCTCTTTTAATAAAACCACAGGACCAAGAAGCAGTCAAAATGGGTACAAAGATGCAAAGATAATTTTTAACGGAAGCTATGTCTCCGGTATGGGCGGCGGTGTATGTCAGGCATCCACCACACTTTATAACGCCCTACTTCTTGCTGATATTGATGTTCTTCAAGCAAATCACCACTCACTTCCCGCTTCCTATGTTCCACTATCATTTGATGCAATGGTAAGTGAGGGCTATGCAGACCTTGTTTTCAAAAATAATCTAGACACACCTATCTATATCAAAGCCTACGGGACAGATAGTGAAGCAATAGTTGAAATCTATGGACAACCTTTTGATGAAGGTGTGGAGATTAAAACTCGCAGTGAACTTGTTAAAGTTCTTCCACATGGTGGAGATAAAATAATAACTGATACAAGTGGTAAATACAATAGTAAAGTGCTATATAAAGGCGAATATTATAGACTTAAATACCCACAAGAAGGCTATGAAAGCAAGGGCTATATTGACTATTACAAAGACGGAGTGCTTGTTAAAGAAAAAGAGATAAGGCATGACCACTATCAGCCACAAAATGGGCAGATTGTTGAAGGAAGTGCCACCCTTGAAGAAGGCATGACCCTGCCTGCAAGCAATGTGAAATATATCAGTCCACAAAAAGTTACAAAAGAGACAATAGAAAATGCGAAAAAAAAGTGGAATATTGCGTAAAAATTTAATATTTAATGATTAAATTCATTATAAAAAGCTGCCGGCATGGGCAGCTTTTAATTTATAACATTTAATAACAATTTTAAAAATTTATAAGTATTTTAGTTTTGACTCTATTGCGTCGAGTAGTTCTTGCTTATCGTTGTTTAGTTTGCCATCAAAGATGTCACTCAGCAAACTCTCCATAATTGGTTTGTATCTTGTTTGTTTGACTTGTGGATAACGACTTTTGATATCTTCCCCTGTTATTTTTAAATCTTTGATGGACACAACTATCTTATGAGATATTATGTATTTATAGAAAAACAGATATTTATTTGCAAGGTATTTTGATTTATTTATTAAAAGTAGATAAATATTTGGGAAATTATTAAAATACTTAAAAAAATATGGCTTATTTTGCATATGATTTAGTGCTTCATAATAACCTGAAAGAATATTTATATACTCTTCTGTCATCTTTTTGCTCATGCCAAAGGAATCGGTGAGAATTAAATCCAAGTAATATGATATTGAAATTGGTTTGACAGTGTCTACTACATCTATCAAAAAACCTTGTGATTTATGCTCCACTTTTTTGACCATATTAAATCTTATTATAGGACAATCAATACCAAAAATAGGCCAAAGTCCTGCACGGTTGAATTGTCTTAGGGCTTCCATGTATGCATTTTTCTTTGTATAGCCCGGATATTTTTTTGGACTATGAAGTATTCTCGAGATTTCATAGATAACACGCTCGCCTGATATATCTCTTAAATTGTTGATATTTTTTATTGCAATTTGGTAGGTGTGCTTATCTATTTTAAAATTAAGTTCACACTCAAATCTAAAAAGTCGCAAAAGTCTAACCCCGTCATGTGACAACACTTCTTCTGGAGTTTCGATCGTTCTGAGAATTTTGTGTTTGATATCATTGATGCCATTATAAAAATCAAGCAGTTTATCATTTTTTATATCATAATATAAGGCATTGCATGTGAAATCTCGTCTTTTTGCGTCTTCTTTGACATCACTGATAAATTCAACTTTTTCAGGCATATGTTTCCCGCCCTTTGCATAGGTGTCGCGGCGAAAACAAGTGTATTCATAGTTTTTATCACCACTTATAACAATTCCGCTGCCAAGCACCTTGCTTTTGACCTTCAATTTAAATTCACTGCCCTTCAAGCACTTTTCAAGCTCTTCAATAGTTAAGCTTGAACATATATCAATATCTTCATTCTTAAGACCCATTATGGAATTTCTTATGTAGCCACCAACAATATATAGTTCTGTGGGTAATAGGCGAGCTAGTTTTTTTAAATCTTCAGAAATTTCTATATTCATTTTATCACAACCTTCTATAATAGAATACTTAATTTGACAAACATTGTCAAATCTATTTGTAATAAAGTTGACATAAGGATGGCAAATAATATATAATTATAAATATATAATGGCTAGAAAAAAATCGATAAATGTGGAAGAAAAAATTTCTATTCAACCACTATTAAAAAGTAAAGAAAAATTAAATAGAAATTCGGATAATGAACTTTCTATTCTTTTTTACACAGAAAAAGGCTATGAAAATCATTTAGGGCTTCTTACAAAACTTAAAAAGACCTTCACCATAAACTTAAACAAAAAAGACAAGGAAGATGAGCAGCCTGCTGTGCCTGACAATGTCGAACGCTATACAGTTGACTATAAGCAAGGACTGAGCAAAGAACAAATTGACGAGCGAATTGCAAACAATCTTATAAATAAAACAAAGGTTAAATCTAGTAAATCCTATTGGTCAATATTTGCAAAGAATATATTTACTTTCTTTAATATGCTTTGGCTTATAATCGCAGTTGCTCTTATCGCAGTTGGCTCTTACAGCGACCTTATATTCATCTTCGTTATTGTTGCCAACACCGCCATTGCCATAATTCAAGAAATTAGAGCTAAAATAACTATTGAGAAACTTTCAATAGTCACTGCCCCGCTTGTGAAAACTGTGCGAGAAGGCAAGACTTTAGATATTCCTAGCGACCAACTTTTGCTTGACGATATCATAATTTTATCAAACGGAAATCAAATACCGTCTGACTGCAAGATTGTTGAAGGCGTGGTTGAAGTAAACGAAAGTCTATTGACCGGCGAGTCTAATGCCATTGAAAAAGGTATTGGTGCAACGCTTCTTTCAGGAAGTTTTATCGTTACAGGTCAGTGCTATGCGAGAGTTGAAAAAATAGGCAAAGACAACTATATCTATCAAATGGCTAAGAAGGCTAAGGAGTTTAAGGCTCCGCAATCCAACCTTTTCAAAGACCTTAACAGACTTATAAGATACATTGGCATTGCACTTGTGCCTATTGGAATACTCACCTTCTTAAAAGAATATGCTCAAGAAGGTTCAACTATAAAAGACCAAATCACAAACACAAGTGGTGCTCTTACTAGCATGATCCCTGCGGGCATGTTCCTGCTTGTCACCATCGCCCTTGCAATAGGTGTTATCAAACTTGCAAGAAAGAAAACACTGGTGCGTGACCTATATTCCATCGAAATGCTTGCAAGAACAAACGTGCTTTGTCTTGACAAAACAGGCACAATCACAGACGGCACTATGAACGTGGTAGATTTTATGACCTATACAAGCAAGCGAAAAGCTAGCGTCAAAAAGATACTATCAAATATATTAAATGTCCAAAAAACTGTCAATGCAACGTCGAGTGCGCTTATAAAAGAATTTGGACGGAGCGAAGATTACACCGCTTTAAATTTGTGCGAATTTTCTTCTGAAAGGAAATACTCAATAACACAGCTATCAAATAGAAAAACCTATTTTCTTGGAGCTCACACAAGAATTGGATGCAAACTTACACAGGAGCAACAAGATTTTATCAAAGAGCAGCAAAACAAAGGACTAAGAATTTTGGCTCTTTCTGAGACTAGTGAAAAATATGACAAAAATATGTCTGGAAAAAATTCCACCCTGCTTGCCTTGATTGTTATTGAAGAGCATATTCGTGAAGATGCCATTGAGACTATTGCTTGGTTTAAAGATAACGGCGTTGAAGTTAAAATTATCTCTGGTGATGATCCTGCAACTGTTTCAAAAATCGCCCAACGCGTTGGAGTTGAGCACTACGATAAATATGTATCTCTTGAAAACTTTAGCTTAAAAGAAGTTGAACAAATGGCTGACCAATTCACAGTGTTTGGAAGAGTTACGCCTGAGCAAAAATACACTATTGTCAAAGCACTAAAAAATAAAGGAAAAGTTGTTGCAATGACAGGTGATGGAGTCAATGACACGCTTGCACTTAAAGAAGCTGATTGCTCTATCGCAATGGCAGACGGAAGTGAAGTTGCAAGAAACATATCAAAACTTGTTTTACTTGAGTCAAATTTCTCATCACTTCCTTCAGTTGTTAAAGAAGGCAGACAGGTTGTGAACAATGTGCAAAACTCATCATCATTATTTCTTATGAAAACATTCTTTGCAATCATTCTTTCTATCATTACGCTGTTTCTTCAAATTTCATATCCATTTAGACCTAGTATGATGATGCTTCTTGAAGCCTTCGTTATTGGATTGCCTTCGTTCCTGCTTACATTTGAACCTAACACTAAGCCAATAAAAGGAAACTTTATACCACAGGTTTTAAAGCGTTCACTGCCGAGAGCACTTTTGATGCTGATCAATGTTTTAGTTGTGATTGCCCTTTATAACTCACAATCTGCAACAACCATTACTCTATCTGAAGAAGAATATAAAACATTATGTGTTCTAGTGCTCACATACACAGGATTCTTAAATCTTGGCACACTTTGTTTCCCATTCACCCTGCTTAAAGGTTTGACACTTGGAATTTCATTTGTTTTTATAACAGGTGCAATAATTGCACTTCCAAGATTCTTCTCAATAACTTCAAGTTCATTCACAGTGCTTATAACATTCTTTGCAATCATTATACTATCAATTATCTTGATACTGCTTATAAAGTTTAATCAAAAACGAATAGATAAATTGCGAGATAAAGTGATAAGCCTATTGCAAAAACAATAAAAAATGAAGCAAAAATTCAAATATTTGCTTCATTTTTTATTTAAAATAAAATAATAAATAAAAAATAAATAATAAATGGAAATTATAATTAAAAAAGTATGAAAAAATTAAAATATTTATTTAGAACTATTTTTATTATAATAAATTATTTATTTTTAATATCCTTAAAAAACTAACAAAAAAATTGAGCAATTCTGCTCAATTTTTTATTCTCCAACAACATAATCATAGATTGCGTAGCTGTTAGCCCTAACTGTTATTGATATAATTTTTGGAGTATCTGATGTTTGACCGCTCTCGGTTGTATAGCATGCTCCAAAATAGAAGGTAAGTTCACTTTCATTGTTTGTGTCAGTCAAATTAAAATAAACATCTTGATATGTGAAAAAATATTGATTTGTATTTCTATTTGAATAATACACACTTCCATCAGCATTATATAGTGTCTGCTGTTGTGCGTAGAAAAGATGAACATAGTTTGAGCCTAAGTAGCTTTGAAGAGTGCTGCTTATGCCCTGTCTATTTGTTGCATCAGAATAGAATGATTGTCTTCCGCTTTCAACAATTTTATAATCACCTAAGTTGCCTGTAAACATAGCTGTTAGAACAGTTGAATAGAAAGAATCTTCATAAACAGCATAGAAATCATCATAAGCCTCATCAGTTGGAGCGTAAGATAAAGTGTTATTTATATAGACTTGAATATTTGATGGTCGAGAGAGAAAGTAAGGTTTTAAATTGACTCTAACGCAAGCAAGAACAATAATCACAACGACAAGTGCAAATACCACTGCTGAAATTATTGATAAAGTGATTTTCTTATTGCGTTTTCTTTTCTTTAGATATTCATCGCTGACAGAGTCTAGCACATTGTCAACGTTTTGTGATGTATCCTTAACATCTTCCATCTATCTATTCCCCTTTTTTCTTTGATTTCCTTTTACTCTCTTTCTTATCTGCGTCTACTTTTTCTTCACTTGCTTTTTCTTGAGTTTCAGAAGGTTTTTCTTCTGCCTTCTCTTCTTGATTATTCTCTTCTGGCTTTATTTCTATACTATCATTAGCACTAGAATTATCTTCAGCAGGCTTTTCTTCGTTCATTAAAGACTTGCCTTGACTTACAACAACATTTACTGTGTTTTCAGATGCTAAAGTGTCTTGTTCTTGCGGCTCCATGCCATCATTTAAGCTGTCTTTATATAGTTTGTCAACTGCGTTATAGTCTTCTTGAGTTATAACACCGCTTTCAAGAAGCTTCTTTGCTTCTTCAAGTTTTCTCGCAAGCACGGCTCTACGTTCTGCCGCTGCCTTTTCTTTTCTATATTTTTCTTCTTTCTCTTTTTGCTCTTTTTCGCGTTCTTCCATGAAAGCAGAAACTTCTTTAGCAGATTTGCCTTCAATAAGCATATCAACTTCTTCCTTATTGATTGTCTCTTTGTCAAGAAGAAGTGCTGCCATTTCGTTTAAGAGATTTTCATTTTCACTTAAAAGTTTTTTAGCACGTTTGTAGTTATAGTCAAGTATTGCTCTTACTTCGTCATCAGCTTCTGCGGCAAGTTTTTCTGAGAAGTCATTTCTTGTTTGATAATCTCTGCCAATGAACACTTGGTCTGAGCTTTCAAGGCTTAAGAAACCTAAGTTCTTGCTCATACCCCAATTATATACCATGTTGTGAGCAATCTTTGTTGCTTGAGATATATCATTTGAAGCACCTGTTGAGATATCTTTAAAGATAAGCTCTTCTGCAAGTCTTCCGCCCATGCAAACGCAAATTTCGTCCATAAGATAGTTGTATGTGCGGTATGAGTTGTCGTTTTCAGGTCTTTGCATTGTGTAGCCGCCAGCCATACCTCTTGGAATGATTGAAACTTCTTGGACTTCGTCAGTATGCTCAAGTTTTTTGGCAAGTATTGCGTGCCCTGATTCATGATAAGCTGTTATTCTCTTATCTCTATCTGTTACAAGACGGCTCTTCTTTTGCGGACCCATCATAACCTTATTGATACCTTCTGTGATATCTTGCATTGTTATCTTTGGTCTGCCCGCTCTTGCTGCAAGGATTGCAGCTTCATTGAGCATATTTTCAATATCTGCACCAGTAAAGCCAACTGTGATTTTTGCTAGTGTTTTGAAATCTACATTATCGTCAAGTGGTTTGTTTCTTGCATGTATTCTTAAGATGCCTTCCCTGCCCTTTACGTCTGGAACATTTACATAGATTTGTCTATCAAATCTGCCCGGACGCATAAGTGCTGGGTCAAGAATGTCAGCTCTGTTTGTTGCAGCAAGAACAATGATACCTTCGTTTGATTCAAAACCATCCATCTCAACTAAAAGTTGGTTTAGGGTTTGTTCTCGCTCATCATTGCCGCCACCTAAGCCTGCACCACGTTGACGACCAACTGCGTCGATTTCATCGATAAACACGATACATGGCTTATTTTTCTTAGCTTGGTCAAATAGGTCTCTAACACGAGAAGCACCAACGCCGACAAACATCTCAACAAAGTCTGAACCGCTTATTGAAATGAATGGAACGTTTGCTTCGCCCGCAACAGCTCTTGCAAGAAGGGTTTTACCTGTTCCTGGATAACCTACAAGAAGCACGCCCTTAGGTATTCTTGCACCAAGATCAGTAAACTTCTTCGGTGCTTTTAAAAATTCTACAATCTCTTTGAGCTCTTCTTTTTCTTCGTCAGTTCCTGCGATATCTGAGAATTTAACTTTGCTTGTTGTGTATGCCTTAGCACGAGATTTGCCAAAACTCATAGCCCCTTTGTTTGAGCTATTTAAAAATCTGTAAATCATAAATATGATTACTGATGCAAAGATAACATAGAATATTGGAACAATTATATCTAAAACATTTATTCCTTGTGTTGCAACGTCAACTGCTATCTTTTCGGTATTATCTGGATTGTTGTTGTAATTATTTATGATTGTGCGAAGCTCAGTGAGTTCGTCTTCTGTGATATAGTTGATATAATAATCAGCATAATTTGGAAAACGTCCTTCATACTGCGAATCTTCAAGCAAGAAATACATTGTGTCAGTTGTATAGTATACAGCTACAACTTTTTCCCACTTATTATCCTTATCTGGATTATTACGTCCATCTACAAGTTCTTGAACTTCAGTTGCTCCGCCTGTTATCTCTTCGCCGCTGTATCCCCTGTTTGAGAATATAAGCACAAGCAGCAAAACAACAAGAACAAGAACGATTAAATATGACCATCTAAATTTTGATTTATTTTCGTTCACAAATGCCTCCTTAAATTTTGTTCTTTTTAACCTTATTAAATATGTATTTATTTAAACCAATGTTCTTTCACAATATTTAATAAGCCACTATAATCCAATAATGACTCAAGATATTGTATCATAAAAAAATTTTTCTAGCAACAAATAAGCGGCGTTTTTAATGAAAATTTTTAAATAAATTTATTTTTCGACAAAATTTACAAGTTTAACTCGAATCCAATAAAACAAATCAAGCGGATTCTGTTAGACTTGAGAGAGCGGAAATAAGATTATAATCTAGATTACACTTAATCGGACAGTCGCCAAGCGTAAGGCTTGTGCCCGCGTTCGCCTTTCTAGGAGCTTTAAAAAATTAAAAGCTCAAACCTTTTATTTTTTTGAAAATGCTTTAGTGTTACCCCAATATATTCACCCCTTGCGGGTCCTTATTGAGGTAAAAAATCTAGAAGATTTTTTGTCGAGAGTGAAGGGGGAGCTTTACCCACAAAATTTAAGAAATTTTGCGGGAGCCCAAGTTGGGAGGGTATGGGTTCCCTTAAAATTGCTAATTTTAAGGGTGTAGCATAAGCATACAAGGTATTATATACCGAAGTATGCGGTTCATAGCTGTTAGCCTTGCATAGCAAGGCGTGTCAGCGTTATGAATTTGTTGCCACCCCAATTTAATCTGGCTGCACCACCATATTCAACTTAAACGTTACATAGTCAATAAACTTATCTACCGCTTCTTCTCCACCGATGCCGTCTAAAAACTTCATAAACTCCTTTCTATTATGAAAGAAGAATTGTCTTGCTATGCCTAAGACATCAGTGTTACATTCACGCAATATATTGATTGAATCTGTAAATTGTCTCTTAATCTGAAGCTCTATCTTTTCTGCAATCTCCTTTGTCACTTCACTGAATTCTGTATTCACCTTTAAACTGTCTTCCACCCCGTCAACTTCAACTAGCTCGACGCCAAGCACAAGCTGTGCAATATAGATAGGATAGCCATTTTCAAATTTGCTTGAAACAAGGGTTTTCTTGGTTTTTATCTTATATTGGAGTGATATGGTCTGTCCATTTTTTTCTATTCCATCCACTGTTATTATTTGATTTACTGACTTAGGGTTTAAGATATTTATGCCGTTAAGTTGTTCAATATTTAAAACCGCCACCTTTTTCCCGCTCTTTAAGAGCACCGCCTGACCTTGATTGACTATATGGCTTGGGTTGCCATTTGTGGCTCCACTTCCGCCTGAACTTTGAGTGCCCTGATTTTGATCGCTGCCAGAGTTCTGCGGACTAGAAATCTCTGAGTTTTCGTTTGACTTATTCTCTTCGTCTTCAATAGTTAGATAGCCAATAAGAGAAGATTTTGTTGGACTGAAATAACCTTTATAAAAAGCTTCAAGAGAGGTGTCGGTGACATAAAGATTGTTTGCATTGTAGCCTATAACTTGTTCAAGCTTAAGCCCAAGATCATTGACTAAATCTTGAGAATTTTCAAGCATTTCCTTAGCCGTTTTATTTGTGCAAACAAAAACAGTGTTTTCAGGAAGGGATGCAACTCTGCTTAGATAGTCAATAGATGATGCAACGTCTTCTTCAAGCAATTTTTCATTGACAACAGTTGTCTTTGCGTGAGCAAGCCCTACCGAACGTCCCATAGCAATCTGGGCATTGTATATAGCCTCTGCCACAGAGCTGCCTTTGCCCGATATAACCGAACTTTTCTCTTGATAAGACTGGTTTGCCGTTGGGATGAATGTTAAAAGCGAAATTTCATATTCATCTTCCACCCTGTCTATGCCGAGAGCTGTTACAACTCCGCGATTTCTGTTTTCACCAGGCGAGTATATTGCAAAAGGCGTAAAAAAAAGAAGTATTATGATAAATACTATTATCATGGGCATTTTAAACAAAATTTTTATCTTTCTTTTCAATTTTCCGTCTCCTTATTATCAATATAACTAAAAGCACGATTGGAAGCAGATAGTTTATCACTATTGCAAGATATGGAAGCCAAAATAGTGCCGATGTGACCATAGTTTCATACCGACCGATAAAGACATAATAAAGAATACAAAATAGAATATCAAAAACCACTATTGAATAGTTTTTATTGAGCAGCGGAAAGATATTGACAAAACAGTCACAAAAGGCATAGTTGAAAATCTCCATTTGAAAGAGCGTGATAAACATTATTGTCAGCATTGCAATTATGTCAAGCCTGCCTATTGCATTAAATTGCACAGAAAATACAAGTAAGTCAGCAAGTGCGTTGTTGTGCATAAAGGCGGTTATTTGATACTTTGCATAAAAAAGATAAAACAAAATTACAACCAATATCATTGCAAAAATAGAATAAAAATATAGATGCTTTGCCTGCCCTTTCTTTATTTCTATTCTATCCATTATAAGAAAAAGAATTATAAAATCTCCAAAAGCAAAAATGTGATTGTAGAGTGCTGAGAAAAATTCTTTGCCACTTGAAATAAAAAAATCTGGTGTTGAAATTGGCGTGAAAAGTGAAATCACAAGGCAAACTATAAAGCCTGCAATCACCACTCCAAAAAAGAGTTCTATTGTTCTTGAAAATGCCCTAACGCCACTGATTACTGCATGATTTATCACAGGCAAAAAGGCAATAAGTGCCATAAAAATAAATTCATCTTGATAAATTTGCTGTTTAAAATAAACGTAGGTCACGCTAAAAACCAACAGGCATTTGAAAAAGAAAAAGCAAAGCATGGCAATATATATTATTTTTGTGATAACAACGCCTAGTTTATCTTTCAAAATATCATAAAGCTTTTTATCTGGGTAGCTTTCTTTTAACTTTATAAATATTGGAAGCATGACAAAATCCAGCAAAAAAAGCGTTATCAAAACAAAGATTGAATCTGCTGATGTTTGCTGATACATTAGTGACGGCATAAGCAATATTTTGTTTGCAAATATGCACATCACTATTATCATTCCACATTGTCTAACACTTATCTTTTTCATACACGCTCCTTACTCTCTGGGCTAAACGATTTCGGCCGCTGCCGCATGCTATAGATTGGGTCCATAAACACCGCATCCTTTAGATCTTGTGGTATGCGTGGCGAATAAGGTGCTAGATATGGTGTACTGAAGCTGTCAAAGTTGTTTAGGTAGTTTACTATATAGACTAGCCCTGAGATAAGCCCAATAAGCCCAAGTGAGCCGCCTAAAATGATAAACACAAGTTGCAAAACTGTGATTTGTGGTGCTTGCTCTGGAATGGTGTATAGTGCGATTTTTGAAAGTGCAACTATAATCACACCCGGCGGAGAAATAAGCCCCGCTTTAACCCCTGTGTCACCTAAAATCAATGCTCCGACAACTGAAGTTGCAAGACCTAGATAGCTTGGAAGTCTAAGACTGACTTCATACAAGATTTGAAATAGCAAAAAGATAAACAATATCTCTAGAAAAGGCGTGAAAGGAAGCCCTTGTGTTGTATCTGCAATGGTTATCAGGAAATTGAGCGGCAAGATATTATAATGATATAGCTGCAAGGCAAGATAAAAGCCCGGAGCTATCAGTGCAATAAGAAGTCCAAATAGGCGAATTACACGGACAAAGCTTGAGTAGTGATGATTTGTGTAATAGTCATTGCTATTTTGCAGGTCTTCTATAAAAATAAAGGGAACAGTCAAAACTATCGGTGAATTGTCAACTAGGATAGCAACCTTGCCTTCAAGCAGTTTAGAGGTTACAATATCTGGTTTTTCTGTGTTGCCTATCTGTTTAAAAAGTGAACCCGGTCTGTTTTCTAGATAAAAAAGAATGTTATAGGAGTCTAAAATGCCGTCAATCTTGATATTTTTGATTTTTTCTCTCACCTGTTTAACTATCTTTTTATTTGCAATACCCTTTATGTAAGTGATACAAACCTTTGTTTGTGTTTGAGAGCCAACCCTTAGCACTTCCATAACAAGATTTTGAGTTTTTAGCCTTCTTCTAAGCAAGGTTACATTTGTCTGCAAATCTTCAACAAAACCTTCTCTTGGACCTTGTATGACTGGAGATGTTGGCGGCTCTGATGGTGTTCTCGTTGGAAATTTAAGAAGGTCGATTGATAAAATTTTGATTGAAAAGTTTGTTATTATAATAAGTTTGCCATCCAAGATTTCACTTATCATGTCTTTTTCTTTTGCTTCTTTGATGTCCACACATTTTAAAATATCGTTTTTTAAGTTTTCAATAGTTATCTTGCCATCATACATTTGAAGCGGAAAATAAACAGCGGACGAAAAAAGAGATTGGTCTATGATGCTTTTTAAAAATATAAAGCCGAGAACTTGACTGCCCTTTTTATATAATCTATAAGAAAAATCCACGCTGTTATTTAACGTGTTTTTTATCTCTTCAATTTTTTCTTTTACATTAAAATAAGACATACCTTTTCCTTTTTTTGAAAATAGTATGTCTTATTAAAAATTTTTTATGTGTCTATTTTTCTATATATTATTGTTCAGCGTAAGTCACTTCGCCATTATAAATGTTATATTCGTCTATGCTTGCTGGACTTGCGCCTATGCTAAGGTTATCTTGATAAAACAGTGAAATATCAACAGTATAGGTATAAATGTTATCACTTTGAACAACATCAAAATTTTCACATTCATATACCATATCGTCAAGATGAATGTTTATTTTTTCTAGTTCTTCATGGCCTATTATCGTCAGCACCTTTTCGTTTGAGTCAAAGGATACACTTAAAAATGGCATAAAAGTGTGAAAGAGCTCGATATTTAGCTTATTAGACGCCAAACTTTCTCTATAGCCTTCATTATTTGACATTGCAACAACATATAAAGAACGCTCGCCGCCATCAATATCTTGCAAATTATAATATGCGTTCGTAGTTTCTATAGGTTCGTAGCCATTTATATATACTATATAATAGTCGGCATATTCAATTTCGCTCCAACCAAGCATACCGCCTTCTATATTATGCACAATCACCGGCGCATCAAGATAGGTATAAGCCGTCCAAGTTAAAGGGTCGCTTATTTGACTGTTATTCCCTTGATTCTCGGCAATATATTGGACTGTTACTGTGTAGGTCTGCCTTAATTCAATGCCCTGTTCTTGCAATTCTTCTATGCTTAGAATATTCTTTTTGCTATCAATGACGATTTCATTTTCTCCGCTTGTGAAAACAAATTTATAACTTAAATAGTTGTCATTCATATCGACTGCAACATACACATTCTTCCCATCATCGACTATACGCAAATTATTTGGTGCGGAAACATTATAATTAAGTATAAACGCAGTGACAATGCCACCTATCGCTATAACGGCAATCACTAATGAAAGTATAATAAAAAGCACCTTCTTCCTGCTGATTGGCTTTCTTATGCGCTTTTGTTTTGCTGTCTTTTCTTTATTTTCTTCCATTTTCACTATTAGTATAACCCATCAAGCAAAAAAATCAAAACATTTTTTAATAAAAAGAAAAAACAATATTGACAAAAGTTGTTAAATGGTATATACTATTGGTAAGTTATTGGAGGAATTATGTTTGATTATATGTCTAATTCTCAAATTGCAGCACTTATTTTAGGTATTGTGCTTTCAGTGTTTTCTATTGTAACAACTTGTATTGCCGTTAAATACGCAAAACATTATAACTCATTTGCAAAATCTATTGCTCTTGCTGTTACTTTGCCATTTCTCGCATTTGTTGCTTGGTTCTTCTTGATCTTCTCATTCCTTGATGGATTTAGAAATGACGAGCTTTTAAATCTTATCGTTTCAATAATCTTAGCAATCATTCTTGCTGGAACTGTTATTATTGTTGCAAAAGCTTTATACAATAAGCACCAAGATGAACTTATTGACGAAGATGATGCAAAAGAAGATACAGAGCAACCTGCCAAAGAAACAACAGAAAAAGTTGAAGATGGCAATGTTGTGACTACTGAAACTCTTCTTATTACCCACACTCCTGATGATCAAAAAAAAACGATAAAAGACAGTGAACAAAAACTTTTAACTAGCAATAAAACACAAGCTGTAATTGAAAACACACAAAAAAACGATAGCTCAAAGAAAATAGATAACACGGAAACTGCAAAAAATGGCAAGCAAGAAGTAGAGAAAGCTGATGAAAGCAATGGGCGTTCTACTAAAAACGCTCAATCTCAAACCACTTCTGATGAACTTGAGTTTGAAAAATTCCTTGAAACTTTAAGGAAGAAAACTGAAGAAAATGAAAAGAACAAACCTAAAAATGACGAAGAATAATAAGACAACAAATAAACAAAATAATTTTATCTTAATGACAAATTTTTACCTTTGAAAATTCACCTATTATTGTAGGTGAATTTTTATTTTGATTTTAAAATTTTAATAAGAAAAATCCATATAGACTTTTCTATATGGATTTTTCTTACATATTTTGAAAATAGATTTATAATAGACGATTTTTCTAACTGTTTGCCCAAGCTTGTATTATTGGCAATGTTGCAGGCTCTCCACCTCCCTCGGCAATCCAAGCAATACCTTTTGGAAGTGGAATTTTCATGTTTTCTATAAAAACAAAGTTGCTAAAATCCGAGCCTACATACCCTTTTCTATTATTTATAACATAAACACAATTTGTTACACTAGCTGAGCCGCTAGCAAGTCCTAAAGTGCCATAAGAGGTTGTGGCTTCAAATACTGTGCAATCACGAATTATAGTTGAACTATTGCCATACCCAATTATTGCTCCACGCGTTGAAGTGTTACTAGACAGGTTTCCTGTGTATAACCCACAACCAGTTATTATTGAATTAGATGCATAACCTGCAACTCCACCGGTATACCTAACACCTTCAATAGCATTTGTCATTAAATATAATCCACTTATAGTTGCATTTCTTAGATAACCAAACATTCCTGTGTATTCTTGAAAATCACCATTACTGTCATAAGACGATCCGCGCATCCATATATCTAAGCTACATCCACCTCCGTCATAATAACCTGAAAATGGACTACTTGGTGTTCCTATTGGAAACCAAGAATACTCAAGTATACCATTGATTGTTCCATCAACCATTGTATCGATATTTGCTCTTTGCTCGCAATATGCGTTTGTATCATAGCCATTTGCAACCCTATATGTTAACCAGCCCAAGTTTTGAGATGTTTCTATAATATAAGGATTTGCATATGTGCCAGCTCCACTTGGCTTTACTCTATTGCTATACCATGTATTAAGCCATATAGCATAAAGGGTGCTATGTCCTGCAACATTATAAATATCACTAGCTACTCTTTTGTTTTTGACATAATTATCATCATTTCTTACCACAGACCAACCCCTAAACACATACCCTGTTCTTGTTGGAATTGGCAGTTCCCCGCCATTATAATAACCATATGGCATACCATATGTGACCGTGATACTTGAAGGACTAACTGTTCCGCCATTGGCATTAAACGTTAATGTGTAGTCACTTGCTTCCCATAATGCATAGAGATTGACTCTGCCATTTCTAGTGCTTGTTAAATTGATTACTGACTCTCCGTCTCTATATGTTGGCGAAGTTGCATTTCGACTTGTGCCCCAACCTATAAAAGAATAACCTGCTCTTGAATAACTATTACTTTTTAAATTTTGAGCTGTGCCATATGTAAAAGTTTGATTTGACATATTACCCGACGTTGCACCATTGCCATTGAACACCACAGAATATGATACTCCTTCCCAATTTGCAATTAGTGTGACGGCACTATCTTTTGATTGCAAGTTTATGAAATATTCACTTGTAACTTTTGTTGAACCATTAGTCCATGAGTTTGTAAGTGATACTGCCGACGAACCATATTTAGCAGTTGATGTGTTTAAATTACTTGCTGTCCAGCCTATGAAGTCATACCCCTCTTGCGTTGGATTTGATACTTGGAATGAACTATTATATTTAGCTGTAGTTGGATGATAAGTTCCATAGTCACCACCATTTAAATTATATTTTATATCATATGTAACCGGCTCCCACTGAGCTGTCAAGGTGACTGTTCCCTTGCTAGAACGTAAATTTCTAAAATATTGACTTTTCACTTTGGTTGAACTATTTTTCCAACTTGATGTCGTGCTAGTTGTGCTTCCATATTTAGCTGTTGATGTATCCATATTGACTGCTGTCCAACCTGCAAACTCAAAACCATCTTTTGTGGGATTACTTATTCTGACATATTCATCAAAGGTTGCTGATGTTGGATGGTATGTGCCATAATCTCCATCATTTAAATTGTATGCAATAGAGTAATCTATAGGTTCAAAATAAGCATACACATGTCTTACTACATTTGTTGTGGAAGGACGAGATATACTTACATTCCAATTTCTGCCATAAAGAGCATAGTTTATATTTTCTTCGGGAATGTTAACTCTATCAAGTGTGTAGCCTGTTGCAGGAGTCACACTAAAACTTAGTGCAAGAGTATCACTTCCAAGCCACGCATCAGATGGATCTAGGTCACTATTTCCACATGACTTACTTTCAGTGGCTGTGCCTTTCCAATCCACATCTCCGCCTTTTGCAGTTAAAACTAGTGTGCCTTTTCCTTCCACAACTTCGCCATAAAATTCAAGTGCAGCGGCATCTGTTGTTTGCTCTTGTTTAGAAAAAGTTCCTGTCCAAGTAGTGAGTAAAAATAACCCAAGAATGAATAAACATATTGAGAAAAATATCCATAGCAATTTTTTTGACTTAACCACAGTTTTTCATCCTTCTTATTTTTTTCTTGTTTTTTCGACTTTTATCAAATTTAAAGATTATTTAAGACTATTCTAATATATTATAACATATTTAGCAATTTAATATTAATAAATATTAATAATATAAAAAGATTTTTTAGCTGTTTGCCCAAGCTTGTATTGTTGACATTGTTGCCGGCACTCCACCTTCGGCAAGCCAAGAAATGCCTTTTGGCAGAGGAATTTTCATGTTTTCTACAAACACAAAGTTGCTAAAATCCGAACCTGTGTAACCCTTTTTATTATTTATAATATAACAGCAATTTGTTACAGTTACTGAGCCATATGCCGCTAAGTTTGAACTACTATACGCGTTTCCTTGTGCATTAAAAATCGAACAATTTACTACCCGCGTTGAGCTTCCTCCATAACCTATGATTATTCCTATCCTTGTGTAAGTCACAACATTGGTAATACCACCCGTATCAAACACACAGTTGCTTATTGAACAGCCAGATGTAGAAGCCGCTATACCGCCTATATAACCAGATTCTGTGACCTCAAGAGTTCCAGTCGATATGAAATAATTATAGTAAGGTCTTATATAGGTATTGCTTATAGTTGCACCACTTGTATAGCCGAACAGCCCTGCATAATTATTATAGCTATTACCAAGAAAATGGAATTGAATCATAAATCCGCACCCATCATAATTTCCTCTAAATGAATAAGTTGGAGTTCCTATTGGACATGAATACAAAACCGTAAGGCTACCGCCTATATATAAAAAATCTGTTGCAATTATATTGTTCGTTTGTTCACAATAGGCATTTCGTGCATTACTGTTACCTATTGCCACCATATACGATAGCCAACCTAAATTTTCAGGAGTTGCTATTTTATATGGATTTGCATATGTTCCAGCTCCGCTTGGTGTTGAGCGATAGAGCGACCATGTTTCAAGCCATAAAGCATAAATTGTGCTGTCACCTGCAATATTATAGGTATCAGATGCTTCTATAGCATAACGGGTTCCCCCACCACTAATTGTTCGCCACCCATTAGGTAAATATCCAAGCCTTTCTGGAATCGGTAATTCTCCGCCCCAATAATATCCATAAGGCATACCATAGGTGACGGTGATACTTGATGGGCTTACCGTTCCGCCATTGGCGTCAAAGTAAAGCGTGTATTCATTTGCATCCCACACCGCATAGAGTGTGACTGTGCCACTCGTTGCAAGGTTTCCAACAGATTGTCCGTCGGTATAAGTTGGTCTTACTGCAGTTCTGCTTCTCGACCAGCCCATAAAGGTATAGCCTGTTCTTGAATAGGCATTGGCTGTTAAATTTTGATATGTGCCATAAACGAAGGATTGATTTGCCATACTTCCGCTTGTTGCACCATTGCCATTAAAGACAACAGTGTATGGATTTCCGTCCCACGTCGCATATAAGGTTACAGTCTCTGCTCCCTGTTGCAGGTTCGAAAAATATTCGCTTGACACTGCAGCTGAGCTGTCTGACCAAAAACTATCTGTTAATTTGGATTCACCATACTTTGCGGTTGCTGTTGATAGGTTTTCTGCCTTCCAACCACTGAACTCGTAACCTTCTTGAGTTGGATTTGATATTATAACTGTCTCGTCATACTCGGCTGACTCTGGATGGTATGTTCCGAAATTTCCACCCGCTAAATCATAGCTGATGCCATATGAAGTTACTGACCACTGTGCTGTCAGCGTCACCGTTCCTTCGGTAGAGCGAAGGTTTCTAAAATACTGAGCTGTCACTTTTGTTGAGCTATTTGTCCAACTTTGTATTGTCTTTGTAGTGCTTCCATACTTAGCTGTTGACGTATCTATTCCGCTTGCAATCCACCCAAGAAATTTATAACCGCTTCGCGTTGGAGCCGCTATCTCAACATAATCGCCGAAGCTAACAGTCATTATTTCGTATTGTTCATCGTTTCCGCCGTTTAGATTAAAGTCTATTGTATATGTAACAGAAGGCTCACCTGCTGCAGTGTTGTTTGTCTCTTCTTTTTGCTGGGTATATCCTATTGGATTTGATAACAAAACAGCACCTAAGATAAGCAACATAAAAGTTAAAACAGTAAAAATTAAACTCTTTGCTTTTGCCATACTCTATCTCCTTATTCATTTTTAGTTATAAATCATTATTATTTTTATTTGTGTGCAAAATGTATCTTTATACTATATATTTTAAATAATTTTTCTATTATAGTCAAATAATTATGTAAAGTTTGCTCCTTACGCTCGATAAAAATAGCACTAAAAAACAAAAAAGATATCAAAATAAATTTAAAATGATATCTTTTTATGATTTTTGATTTTATTTTACAATAATATTCACAATTCTATTTAGAACATAGATTTCTTTGACTATGGTTTTGCCGGAGATTGCTTGTTTTATTTTCTCATCTTGTTTTACAAAGTCTAAAATTTCTTGCTGAGAAGAAGCTGTGTCTATGTTGAGTTTTGTTATAATCTTACTGTTGACTTGAACTGCTATCTCTACTGTTGATTTAACAAGGTCTTTTTCGTCATATTCTGGCCAAGTTTGGTCAAGAATTTCTGCGTTAAACACCCTTTCATACATCTCACTTGTGATATGTGGTGCAAGTGGATTTAAGAAGATTAAGAATTGTCTTAGTTCTTCTTTTGTGATAAAGCCGTCTTCTTTTATCTTTTTAACAAATATCATAAGAGCTGAAATTGCGGTGTTAAGTTTTAAATTCTCATAGTCATCGCATAGTTTTTTGTTGAGAACTGAAAGCTCATAAATATGCTCTTTTGAAACGCCTTCACCCTTTATCATATCTTGAAGTGCCCAGACCTTATCAATAAATGATGTTATGCCATTTATGCCGTCATAAGTCCAAGGAGTGTTGTCTTCATAGCCGCCAAGAAAGTGAACATGAAGTCTTGCAACGTCTGTGCCGTATTTATCAATAACTTCAAGTGGTGAAACGCCATTTGTTGAGCTTTTGCTCATCTTTTTGCCTTCGCTATCTAAGATAAGTCCACTGCCCATCTTTCGAACAAATGGGTCGCGAGTTGGAACGGCACCTATCTCATACAAGAAGTTTTGCCAGAAGAATGCATAAAGCACGTGACGTGTGATATGTTCAGTTCCGCCTGTATAGCAGTCTACACTGCCCCAATACTTGAGTTTTTCATAGTCTGCAAGAGCGTTTTTGTTGTGTGGATCGGTGTAGCGAAGCCAATACCAGCTTGAACCTGCCCAGTTTGGCATAGTGTCGGTTTCACGTTTTGCAGGTCGTCCACACTTTGGACATGTGCACTCAACCCAATCCTTTGCCTTAGAAAGTGATGAATCGCCCTTTTCATTTGGCATATAGTCCTTAACCTTAGGCAAAACAAGTGGAAGGTCTTTTTCATCAAGTGCAACTTCGCCGCAATGCGGGCAGAGAATAATTGGGAATGGCTCTCCCCAATATCTTTGACGGTTGAATGCCCAATCAGTCATCTTATAGTTTATTTTGCGTTCTGCAACGCCCATTTCTATAAGTTTGTCGGCAATTTTCTTTTTGGCTTCCTTAACAGGCATGCCATCAAACTCGGCTGAGTTCATCATTTTGCTGTTTTTAGAAAGATATTCTTTCTTTTCAACTGCAGTCTTTGATGTGTCACCTTCTATAACTTGAATTTTTGGAATGTTAAACTTTTCAGCAAATTCGTAGTCACGTTGGTCATGACTTGGAACTGCCATAACGGCACCTGTTGCATAGCCTGCAAGAACAAAATCCGCAATAAACATTGGAACTTTTTTGCCATTTGCAGGATTTATCACATAAAGACCTTCAAGGCGTGCACCCGTTTTGTCTTTTTGGTCGCTCATGCGGTCAAACTCAGACCTAAGGGCTGTTTTTCTTCTATACTCTTCAACGTCTGCCCAGTTCGTTATGTATGGTTTTAAGGTGTCAACTAGGCTATTTTCTGGAGCAAGAGCAACAAAGGTTATACCATAGACTGTTTCAACGCAGGTGGTAAAGATTTTAAGCTCTCCAACATTTTCGTCCTTTTCATTATATATTTTAAAAGAAATTTGAGTGCCTTCGCTTTTTCCAATCCAATTTCTTTGAGCTTCTTTAAGGTTCTCTGCCATATCTATGCGGTCAATATTGCCAAGTAGTTTCTCAGCATACTCACGCATCCTAAGTAGCCAGCTCCAACGCACTTCTTGAACAACGTCACTGCCACAGCGGTCACATTTGCCACCTTGACTATCTTCGTTTGAAAGCACAGTTTTGCAATGTGGGCAGAAATTGACCTTTGTTTTTTCTTTGTATGCCTTGCCATGATTGAATAATTGCAAGAAAATCCATTGCGTCCATTTGTAATACTCAGGATCGCTTGTGCAAATTGTTCTATCCCAGTCAAAAGAAAGCCCAAGACGTCTTGATTGGTCAAGCACAGTTTTCATGCCATTTGCAACAAAATCATGTGGGTCAATGCCCGTTTTGATGGCTGCATTTTCGGCAGGCAACCCAAAAGCATCTCCACCTATTGGGAAGAGAACATTATATCCCTTAAAACGCTTAAAACGAGCAAGTGCATCAGCTGGAATTGTGCCCTTCATATGCCCCATATGAAGATTTCCACTGATGTTATAAAATTCATACAAAACATAATATTTAGGCTTTGTTGGGTGAAAATCTATTGCCTTAAAAGATTTTTCATTATACCACTTATCCTGCCATTTCTTTTCAATCTCTTTAAAATTGTAGTCCATAGATAGCTCCTTAAAATAATTATAATGATATAATAAAACAAATTTGATTTTATGTCAAATAAAACAGCTAAAATCAAGTTTTTTATGATGCTATATTGACTTTGTTGCGTTGTTTATGATATAATTTTTATAATTAAAGGAGAAATGAGTATGTATAGAATAGATCCTAAGTATACACAACAAGATTGGGGTGCAGGTTTTTATGAAATGGATTGGGATAGTAAATATAAATATTTAGAAAAGACACTAGCAACACAACCTTTCATTGTGGGAGTATGTCGCTATGATAACCAAGATAAGCAAACTGAAGACCGAGCATTGCTTACACAAGACGGTGTTGAAGTTGCTGTAATCAAGGGACGCGACTGGGATAAATATTCTAGGGAGTTAACACACCTTCTAGCAAGCATTGATAGACTTAAAAATGCTGAAATGGTGACAGCAAATCCAACAGCTGAACGTGCAAAAACATTAGATTTAATAAGCATTAAATATAGAGAATACTATGATACTTTATATCAACCTATTATTGAGGCAGTAGCAAAAGAACCAGAACTTGCACGATACCTACCTGAAGAAATGTTTACGCATGATAAAAATCTTGAAGAAAAAATAATTGAAGCACGAAAAAAGGTAATTGAACAAAATAAGACAAAAGGCGAAAGATTATACTCAAAACTTATGAAACTTGAAACTGGTCAAACTGAAGATGACCAAGAAAACGAATAAAATGAAACTCTAGCAATACCCTAGAGTTTTTTGTTTGTAAAGTTATTTTGTGCCATTTTTAAGACATCTTATTTGCATTGGCAAAAAAACTTTTTCTTAACTCACTTTAAAAAATTTAAGATAAATAAAAAACTTTTAAAAAATTGTTGACAAGTGCTTTGCTCTTGTGTATAATAGTCATGTTAAAATAAAATCTATCCGAAGACCGCAAGTGTGAAAACGTAAACACTCACCCGTGTGCTTGCCGAGGAAAGAAGATATAGTTTGATTTTTCGTCTCTATGCCTTTTTTCCGCTGGCATAGAGATTTTGTTTTAATAAAGGGCTTTTTAACTTTATGTGAAAAAGCTTAAAAACACAATATTCTTAAATAAGGAGGAAAAGATTTCATGAGTGCTAATTTAGAAGCAAAAAAGCAAATAGTTGAAGAAATCAAAGATAAGCTTTCAAAAGCTAAAACCGTTGTTTTCTCAAGCTATGACGCTTTGACTGTTGCTGAAGACACTGAGATGCGTCGTGAATTTAAGAAAAATGGCGCTGAATACAAAGTGTATAAAAACAAACTATTGCTCCTTGCACTGGGCGAACTTGGAATCAAAGGTGCTGATGAATTTTTACATGGCACTACCGCTGTTGCTTTTAGTTATGATGACGAAGTAAGCGGAGCAAAAATTCTTTGCCAAACTGCTGAAAAAACTAAGAAGCTTGAAGTTAAATTTGGTTTACTTGATGGGAAACTTGTTGATGCTAAGGAAATTGAAGAGCTTGCTAAACTTCCAAGCAAGGAAGTTCTTGTTGCAAAACTTCTTGGAACTCTCAATGCACCTATCTCTGCACTCGCAAGAGTTCTTATCGCCCCAGTGACTGGGCTTGCAAGAGCATTAAATGCTGTTGCTGAAAAACAAAGTGCTTAAATTTAAAGCACTATCCGTTTAAGATTACTTAAACAAAAAAATTAAAATGCAAATAATTTAAAATTTGCATTAAAAAACGAGTTTGAATTATAAACAAACTCACAAAAGTCAAATAAGTGTGAAAACACAAAAAATTTAGGAGGAAATTAAAATGGCTGATGTTAAAAAATTAGTTGAAGAAATTAAATCTATGTCTGTTCTTGAAGTTTCTGAACTTGTTAAAGAACTTGAAGAAACTTTCGGAGTTTCTGCTGCAGCTCCTGTAGCTGTTGCTGCTGCTCCTGCTGCTGGCGCAGCTCCTGCAGCTGAAGAAAAAACTGAATTTACTGTTGAACTTACAGAAATTGGTGCTAACAAAATCCAAGTTATCAAAGTTGTAAGAGAAATCACAGGACTTGGTCTTGGAGAAGCTAAAGCTTTAGTTGAAAGTGCTCCAAAGGCTATTAAAGAAAACGTTCCAACTGAAGAAGCTAAAGCTATTGAAGCTAAGCTTAAAGAAGCTGGTGCAACTGTTAAACTTAAGTAATAAATCAAATTTAAAATTAAAGAATATTGTGTTTAAAAAAATCCGTAGAATTATCTGCGGATTTTTTGTTTGTTAGCTCTATTATTTTTATTTACTTTTAAATTTTATATCAAAAAAATCCATATAGAGATTTCCCTATATGGATTTTCTGATTATTTTTGCATTAATATTTAAAAGATATTTTAGCTATTTGCCCATGAGCGAACTTGAGATAATGTTGCAGGCTCTCCACCTTCAGCTAGCCAAGAGATACCTTTTGGCAGCGGTGCTTTCATGTTATCTACAAACACAAAGTTGCTAAAATCTGAGCCTGTGTATCCCTTTCTATCATTTATAATATAAACACAATTTGATACACTAACTGAGCCACTGGCAAGCCCTAGACTGCCAGAAGATGATAAGGCTTCAAACACTGTGCAATCACGAATTGTAGTTGAGCTATTGCCATACCCTATTATCGCTCCACGTGTTGAAGTGTTACTAGATAACTCACCAGTGTATAATGCACAACCAGTTATAGTTGAATTGGACGCATAACCCGCAACTCCACCTGTATACATGCTACCTTGAATACTATTTGTCATTAGATACAATCCGCTTACTGTTGCCCGGCTTAGATATCCAAACATTCCCGTGTAAGTTTGATAATCAACTTCATCGTAACGAGAGCCTCCCATCAATAGGTCTAAACTACATCCACCACCATCATAATTTCCTGAAAAAGGACTAGAAGATGTGCCTATTGGATACCATAAGTATTCTATTATTGAACCACTACCTATAGCATCCGTTATTGTGTCTATATTATTTGTTTGCACACAGTATGCATTTGTATCATAGCCGTTTGCAACCCTATACGTCAGCCAACCTAAGTTTCGAGACGAGGTTATAATATAAGGGTTTGCATAGGTTCCGCTTCCACTTGGTTTTGAACGACTGCTATACCATGTTTCTTGCCAACGAGCATACAAAGTGCTATCACCTGCAATATCATAAGTGTCAAATGCAAATCTCTCATCGGTGGAAAAGTTTCCAGTTCTAGTGGTTGTCCAACCGCTAAATAAATATCCAATTCTTGTTGGAACTGGAAGTGAACCACCAAGATAATACCCGTATGTCTGTCCATATGAGACGGTGATACTTGATGGATTCACTGTTCCGCCATTGGCATTGAATGTGAGTGTATATTCATTTGCATCCCACACTGCATAGAGTGTGATTGTGCTTCCTGTTGTAAGGTTTCGAACAGATTGTCCGTCGGTATAAGTTGGTCTTACTGCAGTTCTGCTTCTCGACCAGCCCATAAAGGTATAGCCTGTTCTTGAATAGGCATTGGCTGTTAAATTTTGATATGTGCCATAAACGAAGGATTGATTTGCCATGCTTCCGCTTGTTGCACCATTGCCATTAAAGACAACAGTGTATGGATTTCCATCCCATGTTGCATATAAGGTTACAGTCTCTGCTCCCTGTTGCAGGTTCGAAAAGTATTCGCTTGACACTGCAGCTAAGCTGTCTGACCAAGAACTATCAGTTGACTCAGTTGTGCCATACTTTGCAGTTGACGTAGATAGGTTGCTTGCAGTCCATCCGCTAAAAACATAACCTTCTTGAGTTGGATTTGATATTATAACCGTCTCGTCATACTCGGCTGACTCTGGATGGTATGTTCCAAAATTTCCACCCGCTAAATCATAGCTGATGCCATATGAAGTTACTGACCACTGTGCTGTCAGCGTCACCGTTCCTTCGGTAGAGCGAAGGTTTCTAAAATACTGAGCTGTCACTTTTGTTGAGCTATTTGTCCAACTTTGTATTGTCTTTGTAGTGCTTCCATACTTAGCTGTTGACGTATCTATTCCGCTTGCAATCCACCCAAGAAATTTATAACCGCTTCGCGTTGGAGCCGCTATCTCAACATAATCGCCGAAGCTAACAGTCATTATTTCGTATTGTTCATCGTTTCCGCCGTTTAGATTAAAGTCTATTGTATATGTAACAGAAGGCTCACCTGCTGCAGTGTTGTTTGTCTCTTCTTTTTGCTAGGTATATCCTATTGGATTTGATAACAAAACAGCACCTAAGATAAGCAACATGAATGTTAATACAGTTAAGATTAATTCTTTTGCTTTAGCCATTTTCTTACCCCCTTATAATACTTTATATCTATATTTTACAAATATTTTTATACTTAGTCAACAAAAAAAGCTTAAAAAGAAATAGATATAATAAAAAATTTCATAATAAATACTAATTTATTATGTGATAAATTGTTATTTTTATGATATATAGTTATCTTTATTCAGTTCTTAAAATATCACCCTTTTTAAGAGAGTAAGGGCAATTTATTGTGACAATTTCTTGCACTCGTTTTGCGTCATCTATTTCTTCGCCCTTTGAATCAATGATTTTTTCTATCTTTATTGTTTTTAAGAAATTTTCATCAGCTGACAAGATTTCTAAAGTGTCACCCACTTTAAACCTGTTGCGCATTTCAACTTTAACAAAGCCATCCTTTGCATCTTCAACCACTTTTGCTATAAAAACATAGGTTTGAACAGGCATTGAATCTTCAAGATATTCCTTATCATCCGCACCAAAATAGAAGCCCGTGGTATAGCGGCGGTGACTGGTTTTTTCAAGTTCATTGTGAAGAACATCATAATCCTTATAACCATCAAGTGCCCTTCTATATGCGTTGACAACTGACGCAACATAATAATCTGACTTCATTCTTCCTTCGATTTTTAAGCTGACGATGCCTGCATCTTTAAGCTCTTGCAAGTGGTCAATAAGGCACATATCTTTTGAGTTTAAAATATACGTTCCACGCTCATCTTCTTCAATAGGAAGCTCGTCAGTGCGATTTTCTTCCCTTATGTAATACTTCCACCTGCATGCCTGAACACAAGCACCGCGATTGCTATCTCGACCTGTCAAATAATTTGATAGTAAACACCTGCCTGAATATGATATACACATCGCACCATGCACAAAGGCTTCAAGCTCTACGCTGTCTCCAAGAGTCTCATGCATCTTTTTGATATCGTTTAGGCTAAGCTCACGTGCAAGCACAATTCGAGTGCAGCCTAAGTCTGCAAAGAACTTTGCTGATTGCGAATTGTTAACGTTTGCCTGCGTTGAAACATGCACATTGAGAGATGGAAAATTTTTACGAACATAATAAATCAAGCCAACGTCAGAGACAATAAGCCCGTCAACTTTAGCATCAATCAATAATTTTAGATATTCATCAAGTCCTACAAAGTCGCTATCTTTTGCAACAATATTGAGCGTTACATACCCTTTTTTGCCATGTTCGTGCAAAAAGTTCATTGCCTTTATTATTTCTTGGTCGTCAAAATTGCCCGCAAAGGCACGAAGCCCAAACTGTTTGCCAGAAAAATACACCGCATCTGCCCCGAAATGCACTGCAGTGACAAGTTTATCAAAATTCCCTGCTGGAGCTAAAAGTTCCATAGTTTTCTCCTTTTATTTATCTACAAATCAATATTAGGTTTTGCTGTTAGGCTGAGCTCAGCAAGTCCTAAGCCGTCTTTTAGCATATAGTAAGCACACGAACCTATCATTGCTGCATTATCAGTGCAATACTTTAAAACTGGGCTAAAAAATTCAATATTATTTTCGCCGCAAAGTTTTGTTAGTTTTACTTTTAGTCTTAAGTTGGCTCCCACGCCACCTGCAACTACAAGTTTTTTTATCTCTTGAGCTTTGCACGCCTTGATTGCCTTGTTTGAAAGCTCATCAGTCACGCACTCTTGAAAAGAACATGCAATATCAGCCTTATTTATTTCTTCGCCACGTTGTGTCATGTTGTGCACAAGGTTTACAACTTCGGTTTTTATTCCGCTAAACGAAAAATTAAATGTGCTTTTTAGTGCATTTGAGACTGTAAATTTATAGCTTGGCTCGCCTTGTTTTGCAAGCTTATCTATCTCTGGTCCGCCTGGATATTGAAGCCCTAGCACTCTTGCAACCTTGTCAAAGGCTTCTCCAACGGCGTCATCAACTGTTATGCCAAGAAGTTTCATGTTGTTATAGTCGTCAACTCTCAAGATTGCCGTGTGCCCACCGCTGACCATAAGGCAGACAAAAGGTGGCGTTAAAAGCGGATGAGAGATATAATTTGCGGCTATGTGACCATACACATGGCTTACTGCAATAAGTGGAACGTCAAGAGCATATGCAAGCCCTTTTGCAAAATTCACGCCAACAAGAAGTGCCCCCATAAGCCCTGCCCCATAAGTTACAGCAACGGCGTCAATATCATCCGCAGTGATATTTGCTGCAGACAAAGCTTCCTTATAGATATTAGAAATTGCTGTGATATGATTACGCGATGCAACTTCTGGCACTACTCCGCCAAAACGTCTATGAATTTCTATCTGGGTTGCAATTATATTCGATAAAACATCGCGGCCATTTTTTACAACAGCCACGCTTGTTTCGTCACAAGAACTTTCTATTGACAGCACAATAACATCTTTTTTTGTTTTAAGTTTTTCAAATTTGTCTTTCATTCGATTATAGTAATTCATGATGATATTATATCAAATTTATCTCTTTAAAGCAATTAAAATAGGTGTTTTTAAACCTTATAGTTCTATAAATGGACAAGTTTCAGAAACACCATCTTCTCCGCTTATATCTCTATTTGTCAAACTACACTTTGCAGTTTTGCCATCTTCTTCAATTTTTTTAGGACATTGCATGCAGTTTTCTATCTTTTTATCTCCAATTAAGCAAGTAAGTTTTCCATCAAAAACTAAATTAAAATAATTTTCAACACGGCGATAAATGCGGCGGTCTTTCAAAGAACTGAGTGCGTCAAGTGCCATTGAGTAATACTTTTTGATTTCGTCTCTTGAACCGTTAAACTTCTTCCAACTGTCTTGACCGTAATATTTTTGGTCTAAATAAATACTTCTTAAATTTGAAAGCTTATCTGCGCAGTTTACAAGTTTTGCACTTTCAGCGGCATTTTTTAGTATTCCCATATGTAAGGTTTTTCTTTGAAGATATGGGAGCGATTTATCTTCTGTTTCATACCCTACAAGCTTTGCAATATCCTTTCCAAATAGTTTTTCTATTTCTTCAATACTTGTGCCCGTGTCTTCAACCACGTCGTGCAATATTCCTGCAATCAAAGTGTTCTCATCAGCCCCTTCTTCACGAAGATATTGGAATACTTCATAAATATGCACAATATATGGTATTGTTGTGCCCTTTCTAAACTGGTGAGAATGTTTTTCTGATGCATACTTAAATGCAAAATTTATTTTTTCTTTATCAACTTTTTCCATAGCACTATCTCCTTTCCATTTTTAATATTCTATCACAAATAATTTTTAATTACAATAGCAGAAAACAAAAAAAGAAAGCACTTATTTTGTGTTTTCTTTATTTTGATGTGTTTTCTATAATATTTTCAAGCTCATCTGCTTGCTTTTTAACTTCGTTTAAGCACTCGTCTATTCCAACATCCTGTCTTGTTCTAGTCATGAATATTTCATAGTCAAGTGAAAAAAGATTGTCCTTATGTTTTGCAATTTTCTCTCCTAATTTCTTCCAATCAATATTGCCAAACTTATTGAGCGTATGCATATCGCTGCTGCCATCATTATCATGAAGATGAAGCGTTATAAGCTTATCTCCATACTTTTCAAGATAATCAAAATCCTTATCATAGGTGTTATTGTGACCGCTATCATAACAAAAACGAAGATAATCATCTTTGATTTCTTCAAACACTTTAACAAACAACTCTTGACAATGTATATTTTCAATAGCAAGCGGCTTATTTTTCTTGTGACAAACTTTTAAAACATCTAAAAGTCTTTGTTTTCCTATCTCTGACCACTTTCCGTCAAGGTGAACAACAACGCAGGTAAAATCATATTTTGCCGCAATTTTAACGTCTTTTATAAGCCTTTTCTTAAGTTTTTCACCTTCCCTGCCTTCTTCCCAAAAATAATGTAAATCTTCCGAGTTGTATTGCATATGAAGACTTGACGGCTTAATGTCATATTTCTTAAAAATTTTCATTTGCGCTCTTATTGTTCCATTTTGAGAATTTAATTTAGGGTCGGCATTTGTAATCACTGTATCAAATCCATGTTCATGTATTAGTTTTGCCCTTTCTTCTGGTGCAATTTTATATCCAAAATAAAAACTTATTCCTTTGTTCATGATAATTTATCCTTTTTACATATATAAATTGGAGTGGAGCTTGCGAAACGACACCACATAAAGCCCGTGTGAGCGTTAGCGAACGTGGGCAAGCGGAGCGTGCGAGCGAAGCGAGTGTGCGGAGCAAAAAGCGAGCGAAACGAAGTGAAAGCGGAGCGAAGAGCGGAATTGCAGCGTCATGTAAAGTGGTGCTGCGATGGAGCGAAAAGCGAGCGTGGCGAAGATGCCAGCAAATCGTGAGATTTGCATGGTGACAAGCCGTGCGAACGGACCAAAGAGCGAGCATATGAGCCTGCGAATGTGCGAGTAAAGCGTGAGCGAGCGTGACCGAAAGGTCGTGCGAGCGGAGTCAACCTATCAATGAAACATCTTCAGGTATGCATTGATAAATTCTTGAATATTGCCGTCCATAACTGATTGAATATTGGTGTCTTCATAACCCGTTCTATGGTCTTTTACAAGTGTGTATGGGCAGAAAACATAGCTTCTTATTTGGCTTCCCCATTCAATTTTTTTTACGTCTCCACGAATTTTGGCAAGTCTTTCCATCTCTTCTTGTTCTTCTTTTTCTGCAAGACGAGAATATAACATTTGCATTGCCATTTCCCTATTTTGAAGCTGGCTTCGTTCCACCTGACAAGAGACAACTATGCCTGTTGGCAAGTGAGTTATTCTTATTGCACTTTCAGTTTTATTGACATTTTGTCCACCTGCACCTGAAGAGCGATAAGTATCAACTTTCAAATCTTCTGGTCTTATTTCAATATTCGGCTTTTCTTCAATCTTTGGCATAACTTCAACGCTTGCAAAGGATGTGTGACGTCGTGCATTTGAGTCAAATGGAGATATTCTTACAAGCCTATGAACGCCCTTTTCTGCTTTCAAAAAGCCGTAGGCGTTGTCGCCTGCAACTTCAAAAGTGATAGATTTTATTCCAGCTTCATCACCATTAAGAATATCAAGAACCCTTATCTTATAACCTTGTTTTTCAGCATACATTTTATACATTCTAAAGAGCATTTCCGTCCAATCTTGAGCTTCTGTTCCACCTGCCCCTGCGTGCAAGGTCATAATCGCGTCATAATCATCATACTTGCCTGATAAAAGTGTGGTAATCTTCGCCTTTTCAACTTCAGCTTCAAGATTGTGAAGGGAATCTTCCAGTTCTTTCTCTAAAGAGATATCATGCTCTTCTTCATAAAGTTCAACGTAGGCATTGCAATCATCATAGAGAGTTTGCAGAGCATTTATAAGATTGAGTTTGCTTTCACAGCTTTTTATCTTTTTGCCAACTTCAAGCACTTTTTTCTGATCAAGATAAAAGCCTTCACTCATCTGCTCGTCCTTAAGCTCTTTTAAATTCTTTTCAAGGGAAGTCGGGTCAAAGACACTCCTTTATAAACTGCAGTTCTTCATTTATAGTATTTAATCTTTCTTTAACATTTTCTAAAATCATAATAGCTCCTTAAGCAATCTATATTTTAATATTTTTCTTTTAAATAGTCAACATATTTTTACTTTCCGCATAAGCTTTAATATAAGAAGTTTTAGGCATGTAAATGCAGGAAAACTTCCAAGTCTTTGTGTGATTAAGTTTATCACACAGATTAAACAACTTACATATATTTAGTTTAGTAGGTTTACATGCGTAAACTGTAAAAAGATAGGAGGTTAAATTTATGTCTTTTTATATTAACAATACAAATCCCAATCGTCCTGGCCCTATAAACGGCAACCCAATGAATGGAATTTGTGAAAAGGTTTTGATAGAAACAACTAAAGTATTTGATGCCTGCGTCTCTCAAAGCACAGAAACTGGTATAGTGCTACCTGTGACAAGTTTCAATCCGGCAAACCCTGTTCAACCACTTACATTTATCTCTGCAACAAACCAAATTGGTGGGCAGGTCACAGTGACCGACATCGTTATTGACAGGCTTGAGCAGACGCCTAACTATGCAAACGTCACAATGACAATCACAATACCGCTTACAGTCACCTATCGTGATGTAAATGGTGTGATTGGAACAGGTTCATCAAGTATCACTGTAAATAAAAGCACAGTGCTATTTGTTCCGCAACCTTCAATGGCACCTATTGATATCATAGCAACTGCTGCATTTTCAAGTCAGATAGGCACCTTTACCGCTGAAAACACATTCACAGTGACTGGCTGTTTGCAAATTGTTATCAAAGTTACCGCTGTGGTTGACTTGCTTCTTCCATCTTATGGCTACCCTGTCCTGCCACCTTGTCAAGCATGCCAAAACTGCACAGTATGTCCAGGTGTTGGCGACCTTCCACTCTACCCAACGGCAACAAGCGGAAATACTATAAATATAACAAGAGTCTAGAAAACTCTTTACCACTCAAAACATTTATATAAAGTCTTTAAAACTTTATAGAAAGCTTAAAATAATATGATTTATAGTTGCAAGGTCTTTAAAACCTTAAAGTCTTTAAAACTTGATTTGCAACTAAAACTTAATTTTCAATTTTGTGACTGCATATAAAAAAGTCTAGAAAACTTTTCTTGTAATATGTAAAAAGATAATGTGTTTGGCATTATCTTTTTTATTTGTTTTTTAAATTCTTAAAGTATTCAAAGGCAGCGTCTACAACACTATCGACATCTATATTTGCCTTTTCTTTTCCATTTATAGAAAATAGATACTCAATATTTCCACTTTTGCCTGTAACTTGAGAATATGTCAAATTGCAAGCAGCAAAGTTTAAACCCTGCAAATAGAACAAAAAGTCTTTTAAAAGAGACTTATGCACACTTTTATCTTTAATCACGCCCTTATATTTCTTTGCAATTTCTTTGCCACATTCAAATTGCGGTTTGAAGAGAATGACTATTTCAATGTTATTGAAAAGCTCTTTTATCTTAGGAAAGATGTGTTTTAGTGATATAAAAGATATATCCCCAACAATGATATTTGCATCTTGCACTTGCTCTTTCTTTATAGCACGGAAATCAGTGTTTTCAAGGTTGACAACTCGCCTGTCACTTGCAAGACTCTCAGCAAGTTCGCCCCTGCCAACATCTATTGCATATACTTTCTTCGCACCATGCTCTAGTGCCACTTGAGTAAACCCGCCCGTTGACGCACCTATATCTATAACAACTCTTTCTTTGAAATCAATATTGAATTTTTCTATAGCCGTTATAAGCTTATATGCACCACGAGACACATATTCAGAGTGAGAAAAAATAGTTATGTTTTCATTACATAATAGCTCGTAAGAAGCTTTATCTATAATTTTTCCATTGACACAAACAAGCCCTTCTGCAATTAGACTTTGAGCCTTAGAGCGAGAGCTTGCATAGCCATTTTCAAATAAATATTTATCAAGTCTCATTACAATACTATATCACATAAAAAAGATTGATTGCAATAATACTTGCCAACTTTTTGTTGTTTTTAAAAAAAAATTTGCAATCATCTTTTATCAATCTACGTCTAAATCAGCAAACATTTCATCAAGAGAAAGATGCAATGCTCTTGATAGCTTGACACATTCAACGATTGATGGTGTATGTCTATTACTTTCCCATCTTGACACGGTTTGCTGAGTTGTGCCAATGAGCTTTGCTAAAGCATCTTGCGAATACTTAAACTCTAATCTCCAATACTTTATTATTTCACCTACTTGCATAAAAACTCCAAATTTCAAAAAAATTTTACACAAATATGTGTATTTTACTTGCAATTATTCGTAAACGTGTGATATAATATCATTGTCAATATGAAAGAGATTTATTCAAAAGATAAAAATTTTATGAAAGATGTGCTTATAGACACAAGAGTTATACGTGAGTTTTTGGCAGATAATGATAAGTCACTGCATGAGTTTGCCAAGATTTCAAATATAAAACTTGTGACGTTATATCATATCTTACGCAACTTTTTAGATAAAGTCAGCATTGTTGACATCTATAAAATTGCCGGCACTATGAACTGCTCCATAGAAGAACTCATCATTGATTTGACTTATAAATATTGACAAAACAAAAGATAAAGGCTTAGATAAATTTTCATTTAATTTCCCTTTGGCAATTTATCAAGCAAAGAAAAATTCACTAGATTTCTCTAGTGAATTTTTTCTTTTTATAGTTATACTAAGTTTTCTAAATACTATATATAGTATCTATTATATACGCATACTAGCTACATTTAGATATTATGCTTGGTTGTCTTATAGACTAGGTTAAGCACGTTCTTCTGACAAATCTTTCAATTCTTCCTTTCGGTCCTTATAAATTTCCCCTAGTTCTTGACTATTATAGACATCTGAAACACGAATAAATGTTGTTGTGTTTGCATGGTATTCTTGCTTCATAATTCTATTTGCAATCACCATGATTTTCTTGTCTATTGGTCTTATAAGCTTTAAATAAAGGTTTTTCTTCTCAGGGCTTTTAAAACAATCTTTTGCATTTCCATCAAAATACTCCCTTATCATTTTATCACGCATATCTACATATTTTATAAATTCATCTATCAACATATCTCTCTCCTTCAATAAAAATCTTACTATAAACATTATAATACAATGGGAATAAAATGTCAACGTGCAACAAAAAATCACACATGAAATCGTGTGATTTTTATCATTTTTATATTAACTTTATGGCTTTTGAAATTGCTTAATTGGTAAGTATTTTTTTCTTTATCCTATTTTTATATTAAACTACATTATCTTTTATTCTAGACTTACAAGGTAGTAGTATACTGGTTGACCGCCATAGGCTGCAGTTACTTCACAATCTGGATATGTGGCTGCAAGTTTCTCAGCAAGTGCGTTTGCTTCTTCCTCTCTGATATCTTCGCCATAGAAAAGCGTGATATTCATAACATCGTCGCTCATCATCTTTTCAACAAGCCCTTCAGTTGTCTCAGAAACAAGTTTACCTTTTGCAAGGATTGCCTTATCATCAAGACCTATAATTTCCCCTACTGAAAGGTCAAAGCCGTCTACGTGGGTGTCACGAACAGCATAGGTTACCATACCAGAGCGAACGCCCTTGATTGAGTCATTCATAGCTTCTGTGTTTTCTTCAACTGAGCCGTCTGGATTGAATGCAATAGATGCACTGATACCTTCTGGAACTGAACGTGTTGGAATGATAATCAAATTCTTATTTGTAAGGTCGTTTGCCTGCTGAGCAGCAAGAACGATATTCTTATTATTTGGGAATACAAAGACATTTCTTGCTGGAACTTTATCTGCTGCGGCTGCGATATCTGCGGCTGATGGGTTCATAGTCTGACCGCCGAAGATAATTTCATCAACTGAAAGGTCTTTGAATATTGCGGCAAGTCCTTCGCCTGGAGCAACTGCAACCATGCCAAGTTCTTTAGTCTCTTCTTGAACAACAGCCTTTTTCTTTATCTCACGGTTTTGTTCTCTCATGTTCTCAATCTTAAGATTATAAAGCTCACCAAGTTCAAGAGCGTATTCTAGAGCCTTATTTGGCTCATTTGAATGAACATGAACTTTGACAAGGTTAAGGTCACCTATACAGATAACTGAATCACCTATTTGCATAAGCTTTTCGCGAAGCTTGTCAATATCGGCTTCAGTTGTCTTTTTCTTCATGTGAATAATCATATATTCAGTGCAGTAGGCATATTGTATATCTTCAAGAGCGTTTACTTCTGCGATTACATCATCAACAGTTTGAGTCTTTTTCTCATCATCAAACTGAAACTCAAAGTCTTCTTCACCCATAATGAGCTTATAGAAGCCTGTGAAGATTATGATAATACCACGACCGCCTGCATCAACAACGCCCGCTTTTTTAAGAACAGGAAGCATCTCTGGGGTTTGCTTTAAAATCTCTTCGCCAGTTTCAAGAACCTTCTTTAAAAATACTTCAAAATCATCACATTTTTTCGCCACATTGACGGCATTTTCTGCCATAACACGAATTACAGTCAAAATTGTGCCTTCTTTTGGCTTTGTAACTGCCTTATACGCGATATTTGCACCTTCTTGCATAGCCTTTGCAAATACCTTTGTGGTTATCTCGCTTACTTTTGCAGTTTCAGAACAAAAACCCTTGAAAATCTGAGAAGTGATAACACCGCTATTCCCCCTGGCACCCTTTAATGCACCTTTTGAAAAGGCTTTACTCAAAGCGTCTAGGTTGTTTGTGATACACTGTGACACTTCATTTACTGCAGACTTCATTGTTAAGAACATATTTGTTCCTGTATCACCATCTGGCACAGGGAACACATTGAGTGAGTCCACATATTTTTTATTTTGTTCGAGAAGGCTAGCTCCCGCTACTATCATCTTTCGGAATGTTGCTCCGTTTATCGTTTTTATCATAATCTTAAAATTCTCCTAAACTCTAACGCCGACAACATGAACATTGACCGCATCAACAAGCATGCCTGTGAAATATTCTACACTATATTTCACAGACTTTCTAAGTGATTCTGCAACTGCACTTATTGACACACCATATTTTAAAATACAATAAACATCTATATATATTCTGTTGTCGATATGACTTATCTTAATACCTTTTGAGTATGATTCTTTTTTAAATAATTCATTTGCGCTATCTCTTATAGTTTTTGCAACTAAATCTACGACCCCATAACAATCAAGGGCAGCATAACCTGCGACAACACGAATTGCGTTGTCGGATATTGATATATTACCATAGTAGTTATTGGTATCGACTGTCATTTAGCCCCCTATATTTAGATATTTCGCCTTATATATAATACTATATATTTTAAAAAATTACAACCTTTTTTTAAGGTTTGCGTCAATTTTGTTACAAATTTTAAGGTTTTGTAACATTTTTTGAAAAAAGAGTTGATTTTTTCTCTCAAAAATGATATAGTATAGTGCAAAGACAAAAATCATTTTAGGAGGATAACTATGAGCAGAGTATGTGAAGTATGTGGAAGAGGCAAGTCTACTGGTAAACAAGTATCTTTCTCTAATAAGAAATATAATAGAACTTATGAACTCAATCTTCAAAAGACAACTATTGAAGTTGACGGACAACCAAAGACAGTTAAAGCTTGCACTAAATGTATCAGATCAGCTAAGAAAGCTTAAAAAACAGCATAAAAGCTTCGAACTACCGCGTTTCTGCTAGAACTTTTTTCAGTCACTTAGAATTTACTAAGCTCCTTTCAAAAAGTTCTAACGAGCCTTGTATTTCTCGCTTTTCTGCTGTTTTTTGTTTATATTTTTATTCTTAGTTTTACTTGTTGCACTACCGCATTTTTTAATAGTTTTATTTTATTTTACTAAGCTCCTTTCAAAAAGTTCTAGCAAGCCTTGTATTTCTCGCTTTTCTGCTGTTTTTTGTTTTACTTGAAATTTTAAATATTACAAAAACTCTACCATCTATCGGTAGAGTTTTTAGTTATGATTATATAAGTTTATATATTTAAGCAAAAAATAAATTAAATTTATGCTTCGCGCCTATTATGTCTTTTGTAGTCCTTCTTTTCTATAAGTTTCTTCTCAAATTTTGCAAATGATTTGAGTTCTCTATAGTCATAATCTTTTTTATTTAAAAGGTTTGTTAAGGCGTCTACTAGTGATAAAGCAACGTCATACTCTTCGTTTTGTCTTGCGATATCTGCCATTTGAAGAAGCTTTGTTCTTATTCTAGGTATAACATTAGAAATATACAAAGATAATGCTTGATTTCGCAATTCTTTTGCTTTGTCATCGCTCGTAACCCATGAGGCAGAAATTAGGGCCTTGACAGCTTTTTCATATTCAAGATTTCCCCTATAGAGTTCTGCTAAGATTAAAAGCTTCTTGGCTGTTGGGTTCTCGTTTGACTTTATAATATTTTGAATATCTTCATCATTTTCCCAAAGCTTTAAACTATCTTCAAGTTCAAGCCTAGATTGAACAGCTTGAGATATATCATAATTGCAATAATGGCAATATGGGCACTCTTGAACGTTCTCTCCTATTCCCATCATACTTCCGTTGGGTTTAAGGTCAAGGTCTGGCGTGCTTCTGACATAATTTGATATCACCACCATTTGTTCGCTCTCTTTTCCGCAAACCGCACATTTTATCTTTACACGTTCTATTTCCATATTTCTCCCCAATTTTTAACTTTTGACTATCTCATAGCCGTCTTTTTTGTCATTTATCGTATAACCTTGTTTTGCTATATCTGCCCTTAAAGTGTCAGCTGTGGCAAAATCCTTATTCTTCTTTGCCTGCCAACGCTTTTCTGCCAAATCTTTTATCTCTTGTGGAATTTTGTCCTTTTGTTGCTCTTCGTCTAAGTTGAGACCTAATACTTCATTAAACTTTGTAATCAGTGCATAGACGTCTTTGCTCTTAGGTTCTTTTAAAAGTTTTTGACACACAGCAAAAGCTACCGGCATGTTAAGGTCATCATTTATAGCATTTAAAAAGTCTTCTTGATATCTATTCTTAGCCTCTTCGCTTAATAGGTTTGTGCCATTTTTATGCTCCCTTGCCGTCGATTTAAAATTCTTAAGTGAATTTTTTGCTGCCATAAGTGAGTCATAAGTGAAATTTTGTTGTTTTGAATAATGTGCCATAAAGTAGAAATACCTGAAGTCTTCTGGGCTAAAGCCATTATTTTCTAGGTCTTCAAGCGTGAAAACATTGTGAAGGCTTTTGCTCATCTTTCCGCCGTCAATCTGCAAAAATTCAAGGTGCATCCAAAAATGAACCACTTTATGCCCCTCTAGGCAGTCACTTTGAGCAATTTCATTTTCGTGGTGTATTGTCTTATGGTCAACGCCTCCTGTGTGAATGTCAATATAGTCGCCTAGATATTTTTTACCTATAGTTGAGCATTCTATATGCCAACCTGGATAGCCCATACCCCAAGGGCTTTGCCACTGCATGATATGCTCCTTAGGTGCTTTTATCCATAGAGCAAAGTCTGCTGGGTGACGTTTTTCACTGTCAACTTCTATTCTTGCACCCGCTTTTTTGGCGTTTACGTCCATGCCAAGCTGACCATAGCCGCCAAACTTAGAGATATCAAAATAAATGCCCTTGCTGGTTTCATAGGCATAGCCTTTATCTTGCAAGCCCTTAACAAAAGAAATGATATCATCAATCACGCTGGTTGCTGGAACGATATGCTCTGGCAGGTCTATATTTAAAGATTTGACGTCCTTCATAAAGATATCAGTGTAGAACTTTGCAATCTCCCAAGGAGATTTGTTCTCACGCTGGCTTGCCACAAGCATTTTATCTTCACCTTCATCTGCATCTGAGGTAAGATGTCCAACGTCGGTGATATTCATAACGCCATCTATTTTATAGCCGTTATATTTCAGCGTTCTTCTTATATTATCCATAAACAGATAGGCTCTCATATTGCCTATATGTGGATATGAGTATACGGTTGGTCCGCAAGAATACATTTTTACTACTTCGCCATGTGGCTTGAACTCTTCCTTGCGACGCGTTAGTGAATTATAAAATCTTAGCATTGTTGCTCCTTATAATATTATTTTTTATGATTATTTAGCCCTTTTTGTTTTTATAAAAACCTTATTTTAAAACTATGGTCGTGATAAACTTAAGCGGAGAGATACAGTGTGGGTTTAGACAAATGGGCTAGGAAAGGCTTGCCGTTAGGCAAGCAGAAAAGCAAAACCTTGCTTTTCTAAAAATTTTAAGCTCGCTTAAAATTTTCTTTCCTAGCCCGCTTTAGTAAAACAATTAAATTATCTTATTTAAATAAGCAGACAATATATCAACTGCCTTATCAACTTCAGGTGTTGTATTGCCAAGTGATTTATCAAGCTCTTTAAGGTAGTCATCAAGTTCCTTCCTGCCCTTATCGGTAAGTTCAACAAGCCTACAACGCCTATCAAGGTTCGATTTCTTAATAACAATACAGCCGTCTTTTTCTAGTTCTGCAGTCATCAATGCAAAATTAGTCTTTTTTATGCCAAGTTTATCAATAATCATACTTACAGATAGATTTTGATAGATTGAACAGAAAAAGAGTATTTTAGTGCGTAAAATACCGCCATCTTTGTGGCTCTTCATTAGGTTTTCAAGTAATGCTTCAATTTCTATCAGTTTTTCAATCTTTTTCATCTTTTTACTCTTTGTTAGTATAAGTATATAAAAATTTTTTCCCAAATGCAAGCATTTTTTAGTTGATTTTATGGTTAATTGAGATTAAAATATATACATGCAAATTGAAGGACCTATTGAAGATATCATTTTTAGAAATGAACAGAATGGTTATACTGTCTTTATTCTTGACTTTAAATCCACCCCTGTTACATGTGTAGGGAAACTCATCAACGCCAATGTTGGTGAGAATTTATCGTTAGAAGGAGAATTTGTCAACAATTCTAAATATGGCTATCAATTCGCCTTTGAATCCTATGAAGTTGTGCTTCCAACCACACTTGCAGGCATAGAGAAATATCTTTCATCAGGGCTTATCAAAGGTGTTGGACCTGCAACTGCCAAGAACATCGTCAATCATTTTAAAGAGCAGACCTTTGATATTATTGAAATGAGTCCGTCTTCGCTTGCTGAAGTCAAAAATATAAGCATGAAAAAGGCACTTGAGATTGGTGATAAATTTAAAGAGCTTAAAAAGCTGCAAAACACGGTTATGTTTTTACAAAAATACAATATGACCACCAATATGGCACTAAAAATCTATGAGGTATATGGCGCAAAAACCATTGATATAGTTAAAAATAACCCTTATCGCCTTGTTGAAGATGTTGACGGAATAGGCTTTATGACTGCTGATAAGATTGCAAAATCTATTGGCATTCCTTTTGATAGTGAATATCGTGTGAGAGCTGGTATCTTGCACGCATTAAACAATGCCGTTGAAAAGACAGGCAATACTTATATGCCAAAAGGACTTTTGATAAATCAGGCAGAAAGTATACTAGAACTTGACTCTGCCACACATCAAAACCTTTATGATGATGCACTTCAAGGGCTAACCCTTGACAAAACTGTTATCAATATGTGGCATGATGGCTACGAGATTATTGCGCCATCAAAATATTATTTCTATGAAAACGCGGTTGCTCAAAAGATTGCTCTTTTAAATTCTTCCACTATCACTAAAAAACAAAATATAGAAGATGAAATCAAGTTTTTTGAAGAGCGAAATCATATAACCTTCCATGATGAGCAAAAGGCTGCTATTATAAACGCCATAAATAGTGGTGTCTCTGTCATAACTGGTGGTCCTGGAACAGGCAAAACAACTATAATTAAGTGTATTATTGAAATTTTAAAGCAAAATAAACTCCGCTTTATGCTTCTTGCCCCTACTGGTCGGGCGGCTAAGCGTATGAGTGATTCAACTAGCGAAGAAGCAAAGACAATACATAGAGCACTAGAAGTGGCGTCTGGTGATATGGCGTCTTTAAGCCGTTTTGTATACAATGAAAACAACCCTTTCAAGACTGACGTTGTTATTGTTGACGAAGTGTCTATGGTTGATGTGGCGCTTATGAGCCATCTATGCAAGGCTCTTCCGCGTGACTGCAAGCTTATACTTGTTGGAGATAAAGACCAACTACCAAGTGTTGGAGCTGGGAATGTGCTTGACGATATTTTAAAAAGCGGTATTATCACTGTTTCTATGCTTACAAAAATTTACAGGCAAAGCAATGATAGTCTTATTATTACCAACGCACACCTTATAAACAGCGGCAAGATGCCTTATATAAACAACAGCTCTAAGGACTTCTTCTTTGAAGAAAAATCCGACCTTGACAGCATTAAAAACTCTATTGTTGATATGGTGGTTAAAAGACTGCCTAAATTTACAGGGCTTGATAGCAGTCAAATACAAGTGCTTGCTCCCCTTAAAGCTGGAGTTTGCGGAATTGACAACTTGAATAGATGCTTGCAAGAAGCACTCAATCCGCCTACCCTTCAAAAAATGGAACTGCCTGTTGGAAATAGTATTTTTAGAGTTGGAGACAAGGTTATGCAAACTACAAACAATTATAACCTTGTATGGAAAAAGATGAACGGCTTTATCGAAGAAGAAGGCGAAGGCGTGTTTAATGGTGATATTGGAAATATTGAACTTATAGACTATCAAACGGGCGAAATGGTTGTAATGTTTGAAGACGGAAGGCGTTGTCTTTACCCGCGAACTGAGATAAGTCAGTTATCACTTGCCTACGCTATCACTATTCATAAAAGTCAGGGCAGCGAGTTTGATATTGTGATTATACCTGCCATTGCGGGGCCTAGCATGATTTTGACAAGAAACCTTATCTACACAGCTGTGACCCGTGCAAAGAAAATGGTTGTTATTGTGGGAGAGCAAAAGAACCTTAAAAGAATGGTGTCTAATAACTATACTGTGCAACGTTTTACACTGCTTAAAGAGCTGCTTTTAAATGCTGACAAGAAAATGAAGGAGTTGTTTGAATAAATAATAAGAAAGTGATTGTATTTTGTGGGTGGTGTTGGAATGGCAGCAGAATGGCACGCACGTTAGTGCGTGCGGCAAGTTTTTTAAAACTTGCAAAAATTTTGCGGATGCAAAATTTTTATTCTGCTGCCCCCTATTTTACTTAAGCCACTAAATATTTCATAATAAATTTTTAAACAACAGCAAAAGGTGTGAATATGTCTGATTTTTTACCGAAGATTAAAAAGATTACAAATAAAGTCTTAGATATCATCTTCCCGAATGACTTTAAGTGTTTATTGTGCGGAAAAGACCTGCCTGACGATAGTTCAATCTTTTGCAGTGAATGTTTACAAAGTGATATATTCAATGAAGGTAATAGATGCATAAAATGCGACACCATGATAAAAGAAGGCAACATTATTTGTGACCACTGCAAAAGCCAAAAACGATATTTTGAAAAATGTGTATGTCCGCTTAATTACAATAACATTGTGAAGGCCGCTATTTTAAAATTTAAAGATGACAATGCAATGTATCTTGTCACCCCATTTGCAAAGCTTATTATAGAGCGGATAAAAGAAGAAAACTTCCAATTTGATATTATAGTTCCCGTTCCATCACACCCTAAAACTATAAGGCGTAGAGGCTACAACCCACCGCTTTTACTTGCAAAAGAGATTGGAAAGCTTCTTAATAAACCTGTTGTTGAAGCTTTAGTAAAGAATGTTTTAACTTCAAAACAAAAGCGACTAAATTTTGAAGAGCGACAAACAAATTTACGTGATAGCATGACACTTGTTGACAAGTCAGCAATAAAAGGGAAAAATATTTTGATTGTTGATGATATTATAACAACTTGTGCAACTATCAACACATGTGCTAGCCTTCTTAAAGGTGCTAAAAAAATTTATGCATGTGGAATTGCAAGAACAAATTTAAGTTAAAAATATCTTAATTTTATTTTGTTTTTATCTTTTCATATTTACTATTTTGATGCTGACGAAGCAAAAGTTGAACTTGGGACAGTTTCTTTTGACGTTAACTCAGCAGATTATGTAAAATAATCATCACTTTTAAAAAGTTTTTATTTTACAAAAAAACACCATGTTTGAAGTGAATCTCTAAAGCTATTTAACTTTAAGGTTCACTTCATTTTTATTAGATGTTTTATTTATATTTATTTTTAATTTAATAAAAATATAAAATTTTATTGACAATTTATTATTATTTTGTAATAATAATTATATTAAGGGGGAGATTTTATGAAAAATTTTTTGAAGAAGATGCCAGTGATGATTGTATTTACGACATTGGCAGTGATAGGCTTGCTTGTATACATACTTTTACTTGCACGCCCTATTAGTTATGGTATGGCTTATGTCTACTCACACACTGTTACGGAAGAAGAGTCAGCAGCAATGGGTGAAGCAGCAGGTACAGAAATTTCTATGAAAATTCAAATTAAAAGTGATGAAAAGGCAGATTACACTATTGTTACGAATGGAGAAAGTGAAGAACTTGAAGTATGGATCCTTCGCAATGGCAATCAATTTATTCTAATTCCAGTTACTATGACGGATGAAGAATATCATCAACAGGTAGATGAATTGAAAGCAGATGAAGAGGCATGGAACGCTTTGTGGAATGACACCACAGGTCAAGATGCTTTATTCAACGTCAATGCATTTAAAATTACTCCTTCTAGTTACTTGGCAGAGAGTGGGGCTGGAGAAATGATATGTAATGGTGCTATCATCTTTGCAGTTTTATGGGGAGTGTTTGAAATAGCATTGATTGTGTTTGCTAGTTTGTCGGTAGTATTCTTTGTGAAAGGCAAAAAAACTGCTCTTAAGACAACAGAAGACCAAACTTCTATTGAAACCACTGCGGAAAAGAGCGAAAATAATTAAACCACGATTATCAGGCGCCACATTGTAAAATGAACCCCAAAATTTGAATAATTTTTGGGGTTCATTTTATTTTTGGTGTTTTTTAATTATCTTTTCTAAGCAATGTGGCAATCGCAAGTTTCTTTTCATTTGACGCGTTTTTCATTGACGAAATAAGCTCCATATCTTGCTTATATGTATTTATATCATGATAAAAGAATTGCTCTTCTGTAATACCACACGCTTCTATAATACTCAACAAGGCTTCTAAACTTGGCAAAAAGTCCTTACCATTTTCAAGTCTATTGATATAACCTTTATTTAATCCCGCAAGTTCTGACAATGCCTTTGCAGAAAGCCCTGCATTGTGCCTTGCGATGCCTATTCTTTCAATAATCTCTTCCCTGCTCATCGTATGTTCACCCCTAAGATAAGATTATTATAGGCAATTTTATGTGGCAACTATACATATGTGGCACATTAAAAATTTACATTTTGCTACAATATGGCGATTTTATTTTGAATTTGTCAAGTTTTATGTTATCATAAAGATGATTTCTAAGGCTAATTAATCCTGACTGAAACTTAATGGAATAATCTTAACGTAATCATATATAATAAGATAAGGAGGAAATTATGACAAAAACAAGAAAAATCTCATTGTTTGCCGGTATCTTTGCTGTGCTTGCCATTGTTTTGTTTGGTTTTATTCTTACAGGCTGCGGCGACGTCACACAAGAAACTGACGAAACAAAGGTGCACTCTGCAAACATTACTTCATGGTATGAATACGATGGAGCTCAGTATCTCGACACTTCTGTCAATATCAATTTTGACAATTTAAACATTGCTGACATTGACAAAATTACATTTGAGCTTTATCAAGATGATCAGCTTCTTGGAGATGCTGTTTCTGAAGGAGACAATTTAGTTACCCTACTTAAAGATTGTGCTCAATATTGGGAACAAACAGAAGACACCTATCTTGAAGTTAAAGGCGACAGAACTATAAGCTGTGCTTTTACAACCAGAACAGAAGCAAATGACAATGGTTTTTGGGTTCGTTCTGAATGCTCTGCAACTCCAGAAAGTGTTCCTAACAAACTTGTTGTTAAAGTTCTTGTAGACAACGTTGAATACCTTTCTGAATATCAAGCATAAATAAAAAAGTTTCAGTCAAAAATAAAATTGCAGGCTTAAAACCTGCAATTTTATTTTAAAAAATTTTGGTGTTACCCCAATATGGTAGCCTCAAGGGGAACCCTACCCTAAAAATCAAAGATTTTCAGGGAACCCGCGAACCCAAGTGTTCGATTCCCTTCTTCGTTTATATCTCATCTAATAAATAGATATATTTCTTCACATAAAAAATCCCAGTAGCTTAGCTTGGTTGCCGAACCTAAGGTTTATGTTCGCAATAAATTCACCCCTTGTGGGTCCTTATTAAGACTAAAATTTAGAAAATTTTTGTCTGGGGCGGAAAAGGAGCTTTAACCCACAAAGTCAAAGGCTTTGCGGGTGCCCAAGTTGGGAGGAAAACCGAAATTTTAGCGGTTAGGCTCAATTTGTGAGCCGTGCCCGCGTTCTCCCTAAGGAGTTAAAATAAAATTGCAGGCTTAAAACCTGCAATTTTATTTTAAAAAATTTTAGTGTTACCCCAATATGGTAGCCTCAAGGGGAATCGAACCCCTGATTCCGCCGTGAAAGGGCGATGTCTTAACCGCTTGACCATGAGGCCATATATCAAAAATTGGGAGATATTTTTTGATACTTTCACATTATATCTAATAAACTTCCTTTTGTCAAGCATTTTTCTTAAACTTTTTCAGATTTTGTCAAGTTATTTTTTATTGTTAAAATTCCCCTATTCACATTATAAAAAACTTTATCTATTCTTGTTCTATGTCACTTAGCTCTCTAAATAGTGCAAGATAATCACTCACCGTTTCTTCTGGCGATTTTCCTATTAATTCTACAACCATTGATTGCGGGTCAATATCGGCGTTATGTTTTAGATATTCTTTAAATTTAGCGGTAGTCTTTTGTGGCTCTTTCTTATATTCTTCAAATAGTAGTTCTGAGACCACTTCACCTATTATGTATCTAAAATCGACATCACTTTTTATAGTGCCCTTTGCTATGCTTTGTATTCTATTAAGAATAGCATCTTTATTTGGACTATTTTTGAGCAGCTTTTCCCCTTCTGCTAGTTTTTCTTCTGTTAAAATATCCCCTTTCAAAAAATTTAGAATATCATTCTCTTGAAATACTGCTTCCAAACGGTTACTTACAGACTTAATTAAAGATATATTAACAGCATCATATTCTTCTTCGCTGATAATTTTCTTATCTAATAAATACTTTGCAAAAACCTTTTCAATAAACATACTTTCAACTTCGCCTATGTATTCCGATTTAGGCATTTTCTTTTCTTGCATACGCTGTGAAGTTAAATGCGCAAACTCATGACAAACAGTTGTAAGTCCAAAAACATTATTGGTTGGATTTAGATTTATAAATCTACGCCAATCCTTGATGCCACAATTATTTCCTCGATTTTCGGCTGAAGGCTCGCTAAAATTTAGTTTTACACTGTCATCATTTAAAATTTTTAATAGATTTGTATAAATATCTTTATCAAAACAGGCAAAAAATTCAAGTGAAATTGTTATCATATCACTAAGCGAATAATCATTATCTTTGATAATATTGTTGTCTTTATCTTTTGTTATTTCTTGCCATGCATGATGGAGAGTTTCAAGTTGTTTTCTGACTGAATTTATATAATTATTAAATGCATCAGTTTCTTTATTATGATATTTCCTATTAAATTCTTCAATTTCACTTTTTGATAAAATCATATTTCCCCTTTTGTGTTGATTTCAGTAACTAATATTTAATCTTTATTTATTTCAAGATAAGTTTCTATTGTCTCTTCTAAAGACTTATTTGTAAGATCTTTAAGCATTGTTTGCGGGTCAATGTCGGCGGTATGCCCTAGATATTTTTTAAATTTCGCCATTGTCTTTTGTGGCTCTTTTCTATATTCTTCAAATAGTAGTTCTGAGATAACTTCGCCAAGAACATAAATGAAATACCATGCACTATGAACGTCATTTTGCATAAACGAAAGACGACGATAAAAATCTTTGGCTTTAGGACTTTTTGCTATCATTTCTTCTAGAACTTTTAGGTTCTCATTCGTTAAAGAATTACCATTCAAATAGTTTAAGATATCGTTTTCATAAAAAATTTCTTGCAGCTTATCGTTTACTGAACTTTTATAAAAACGGAAATATGTTTTTCTTTCTTCTTCAGTTATAAAATTTATGTTGTAAAGATATTCTATAAACACTTTCTCTAAAAACATGGATTCAACTTCAGGGAAAAGGTCGGATTTTGAATTTGTGCTATCTTGTCCAAACCGAGATAGAAGATGAGCAAACTCATGGCAAACACTTGCAAGACCATAAAGATTATTTTGTGGTCTCAGTCCTATGCAAAGAGTGCCGTCTGGTTCATATTTAGTATAATTTATACGCCATTTATTATTTGGTGAAACTTCTTGATAATCTTTCTTTGTTTTTTCATCATTAAGAATGTTTATTAAAGTGTTATATAAATCTTTATCAAGGTTGGAATAAAAGTCAAGGACTATCTTTATCATGTCATTTAGGGAGCAGTTTAACTCTTTTAAAGATTCTGTTGTTATGCCTTTATCTATTTCACTCCAACTTTTATGTAGTCTATCTAGATATGGTCTTATAGAGTTTAAAAAATCATTAAACTCTTTTACTTCTTTCTTTTGACAAGTTTTATTGAAACTTTCAATCTCGCTATCTACTAAAGTCATATCTATTCTCCTTAATCATTATCTTCGGTTTCGACGTGGAAAACTTCTTCAATGAATTTTTGTTGCTCGGCTATTGCACTGCCTTCGCAAGCATTCGCCTCTTCAATCGTCATTTCACTCCAATATTTGCCAAGTTCTTTGCTATAGTCAAGTGAGCGAAGTGGCAAGGATTTGACTATCGTCTTGCTTGGGGTTGAAACCATATAGCTATAGCTCTTGAAAAGTTTTTCATGATAGTTTCCATCAAAATCGCAAAGCACAAGCGCAACATTGAAATATGAATCACTTTCGCCACCTACTGCTTTGAGTTTTTCAGAGAAGATTCTTATTGTTTCTTCATCGCTGAGTTCGTGTCCGCCATATCTGCGAACGAACACACCCGGTTGGTCTTCTGGCTTAAATTTTTCAATGACAAGTCCGCTATCATTTGCGATGATTGGCAAGCCTGTCGCGTTATGATAACCTGTTGCCTTTAAACGTGCATTCTCAAGTTCGGTTTCGCCTGTTTCGTCAATATCAATGTTTACTTTGATATCCTTAAGGGAGCAGTATGGCAGTCCAATTTTGTCAAGCACGCAAGAGTAGATTGAAATTTTACCTACATTGGTTGTTGCAATCAAAATACGGCTATCTCTTGACGTTTCTATGCCGTCGTTATAAGTTATAATTTGATGAAAGCCCTCTTGAAGAGTTGGCATATTGTTCTTAAGTTTTATAGAATATCTCTCAACAAGTTCTCGTGGGTTTTCTATAGTATGCGCATTTGCATCTTCAAGTTGACGTTTAAAAATTCGTCTTATACACTCTTCCTTGTCAAGTAATATAAGGTGACCTACTATTTTATAGCTAAACTCCTTACCTATTTCTATTATTGACACTCTATCACGTGCTGATAAATTTGTTGCATCAAAGATGATGTCTTTGCCAACATCAGCAAGGGCTCTTGCTCTGCGATATAGCTCGCAGAACACCACAGTGTTTGTTTGAAAGTTATGGACATTGTCTATAATTGATTTTTCTGCAAGTTCTGCTCTTACATCATCACTTGATAGAATAACGCCGCCATCTTCAGCGAGTTTCTTTGCCATTGTGCTCTTACCAGAGCCAACTATTCCTATTAAAATATTCAATGTTTTCATGTTGAAATTTTATCACATAGCGTTATTTTTGTCAATAATTGTCAAACATTTAATCAGAAGCAAATTGAGTTTCTTGTCTAATCAAGATTGTATAGGTTTGTTCAACCGTGCCATCTTCCCATATTATCTTTAGTTCAAGTTTCCTATTATCTTCATCGACTAGCGGATAGAACACCGCTTCGCCTATCTTTTCATTGTTCACTTGTCTATAAAAGCTGCCGCCGACTATCTTTTCATCCCCAACTGTTGCACTACCCGTGTTGTAGTCTTTGATAGAACTTGGAGCGGACAATTTTATACCCACTCTATTGCCAGCTTTATTAAAGCCGCGTGCGATATCTTCATTATAATATTCGACAGTTTCTCCTTCGCCACCAAAAGTTGCAACATGTGTGGCACTATCATAATCAAACGTCAGGTCTCCGCCGATATGCTGGTCATCTCTTTGAACAAGCGAATATTCTAAATTTTTATCTCCACAACTTATCATAAAAAGTGTTGGCAATATTAAAAAAATTGTTAAAAGTAGCCTTAAATATTTCATATTAACTCCTTACATTTAGGCTACCCAAATTTTAATAATTTATCTAAAATATAGCTTTTTTCATGTTTTTTCACGTTTTTTTCTAAATTTTTGCATGTTTTTTGAAATTTTTTTAGTTTTTTTGCCGTTTTCGTCTTCTATCTCTTCGCTATTGTCACCTATTTTTTCTCCCCTATCAAGAGCCATTTGAATTTTTAGAACGTCCGACCTTTTGATTGAAAATTTTGAAAACATCATAATAGCAAGTGACAAGAAAATTGTGCAACCAAAAAATACGATAAGTCCAAGTCCATTTTGAACGGACATTGCTTGAACCGGCATAGTGGAATCAAATTTTATAAGGTCTAGCATAAAACCTATGATTAGTAGTGCGATTGAATTTGCAAGGTTATATGTGAAAGTAAAGTAGCCGGTATATGCTCCCGCATTATTTTGTCCCGTTTTAAAAATCTCTAGTGTGACACAATCGGCATACATAGAAAACGGCAATGAATACATTGCACCTGCACCAATTCCACATAAAACTAGGCAAGGCAGAGCTATAAAAAACATCGTTTGCGTGCTTATAAACTCTCTAAATAAAAAGGTTATGACTGTTAAAAATATTCCAAATACTATCGTTGAAAGTGATATTATAAGTGCTCGTTTTTTATCCATTCTCTTTGAAATATAAACCCATAATGGTTGTGATGCTATTGCTCCACCAAAAAGTGCGATTAGCACCATTGATATTTGAGCAGATGAAAAATGATAGCAATAGGTGAAAAGGTGCATGCCTACCGAAGTCAAAAAAGCTGATGCTATGGTGGCAAAAGAGTAGCCGAGTATCACCATTCTAAAATCTTTCTTTTTGAGCACGCTGAAATAGCCTGCCATAAGTTTGCCAAAGTCAAATTTCTCTTTCTGCGACTGAACACTGTAAATATTATATTTATGAACATGATGAAGGCATGAAAATATCATGATAAGTCCAAAAATGATTAAAAGTGAAGAGTTTATACAGGCTATTTTGATATACCCTTCCTGAGTGTATTCTTGTTGAACTCCGATTGATATTGATGACATGAAAAAATACATAAGAATACTTGGTAATATCATGCCTATTATATTGAAAACCGTTTTGAAACCTTGAACCTTTGACTGCTCGTTGTAGTCTGATGCTATATCAATAGCAAGAGCTGAAAATGGCGTGCCGTAGCAGGTGTTTGCGGTTTCTATTGCAAGCATACCTATAAGAAGCCACAAAAACTTGCCTACCTCTGGAAGTGAGGCTGGCATGGACCATATACAAATATTTAAAAAAGCAATAACGAAAATGCCAAAGAACATAAAACCAAGACGTTTGCCAAAAAATTTATTTCTTGTGTTATCTGATAAATACCCTACAAGTGGATCACTGACACCGTCCCATAGCGACGAAATTGCTATTGCAATGCCGACAAGTGAACCTGAAATCCCCATGACAGCCGTTGCAAAAAACATAATAAAACTATTGAGCGTTTGCGACATTGAACTGTAGCCAAGCCCACCTATTCCATAACAAAACTTTGTGCTAAATTTTAAATTTGTTTTCACTTAGTTAAATCTATGCAAAGCCTGTCTATTTTAGCACGTTAAAATATATTTTTCCCACTTTATGACATCAAAAATTATATGTGCGTGAGACAAATTAAGACATTTTATTGAAATTTGAGCGTAAGACAAATGCGGCGACCGCTCGCTTTATAAAGCGAGCAAAAAAAGAAGCCTAAGCTTCTTTTTTTAAATTTTAAAATACGTTTTAAAATTTTGTCGCCGCAGCCCAAGTGTTAGTTATTCTTCATCTTCATCGTCAGTTAGAACTCGCTCTTCACTTTCTTCAATAGGTTTTGGATATAGTAGCTGTTTTGCAATTTCAAATCTCGAAAGATTATATAAAGCAAGTTCACTTATATGTCTATCTATAACTTTTAATATCTCATCATTCTCAGGGCTGTTGTCAGCTGGAAGTTGCAGTGTCACACCCGGTCGAGATACTTTTTTCTTTGTCTTAATATCTTTATATTCGACTTCTTCAAAAAACATTGTTGCACGATATCCACTTCCACATATAATCTTATATTTGGTTGCTTCAATATCTATCTCTATCTTAGGAATGATTTTTTGAACAAAGGCATCAATATCAACTGTAAACTGCGTTGTGAAAGAGCTTTCTATTGCCTGCGTTATTTGAAGAGAATAATCTTTTGGCTCTTCATCTTTTCCAATAGTGCCTAAATTATATTTTTTGCTAGGTCTTTTAAGTGCACCTTTCAAAAAACTCAATTTATTAACCTGCAAAAACACTTTTCCATTTTCAAAGAGTTTTGATATAACAATTCCAGAATCAGATAAAAGGTCATCAGGCACATCGTAAATTATCTCTTTCGAGTTAACTCTCCCCTGATTTTCAAATCTATAAAATTTTAGTATACTTACAAATTTTTTAATAATATCCTTAAATTCTGCAAATCCAAGAAGAACATAGTGGTATCTTCTTGTGTTATCAAATTCAAGTTTGTTATTTGCGTCCATATTTCTCTCCTAAAATATTCTTATATTTATATAATACAATTTTTAAAAATAAAAATCAAATGTTTAATGCTTTTTTAAAGTGGAATAATTTAAATTGGAGGATAATTTATGGAATTTAATGAAAGTAAAACCAAAGAAAACTTAGCAAGAGCATTCGCTGGCTTATGTCAAGATGGTGCTAGATATCAATTTATCGCTAAAAGTGCCTTCAGTGAAGGTTATGCATACATTTCCGATTTAATGGTGAGATTTGCCAAAAACAAGATGGCTCATGCATCTACCCTTTATCGCACTATGATTGACAAGATAAATAAATCTAAAGACAATGTTAAGATTGAAGCTGGCTATCCTTTTGAGGACCATATTTTAAAGACTAGTTTGCTTGACTCTGCTGAAATTGAAGAATATCAATCTAAAAATGTTTATCCACATTTTGCAAAAATAGCAAAAGATGAAGGATTTTTGGATATTGAAAAATATTTCTCTTTAATAGCAAAAGTGGGCGAAGAAAATTCATTGAAACTTAGATTTCTAGCTGATAAATTTGAAAATAAAAGCTTATACAAACGTGAACAAAAGACAAAATGGATATGTTCAAATTGTGGACACAGTGAAGAAAGCAAACAGGCATGGGAAACTTGCCCATTGTGTAATTACCCTAAAGGTTATGTAGTCATAGCGAAAGATACAAAGACAAAATAATATGAATAAACTTACATTTACAAAAAAACATCGGCATGAATGTCGATGTTTTTATAAATCTTTCTATTTTGAACTTACTGTATTTTTAAAGCTAGCACCAAATTTGAACACAGGGCTTTTTCCTTCTGGGATTGATACCTTTTCCATTGTCTTAGGATTGATACCTTCTCTTGCAGCTCTTGTCTTCATTTCGAATGTGCCAAAACCATCAATAGAAATTTTCTCCCCTGCTTTTAATGTTTCAGCGATTGTTGCTGCCATAGCCTCAAAAGCTATTCCTGCATCTTTTTGTGTAAAGTTAGCCTTATCAGCCACTGCTTTAATAAATTGTTTTTTGTTCATTCAACATATCTCCTTTTTCTATATTGGTATATAACCTATTTATATTTTATCATATTTAATTATTTTTTACAAACGATTTTCATTAAAATATTTCTCTCCGCCCTTTTATCATACTTTATAGGGCAAGAAAATTGTAGATAGCAGCCACACAGAAAGAAAAGTAAAACGATAAAAACGCGGAACGCGAAATTGTCGAAGATCGTGCAAACATTTTGTGAGCGTGACCATAGACGTGCGAGCCTGCGAGCCCCATATGCGAGCGTAGCGAAGCACAAGCACAAGCGGAACGATAGTGACGCTGAGCACAAGCGGAATTGCAGCATCCTGCGAAGTGGTGCTGCGATGGAGCTAATGGCGAGCATGGCAGAGCAAATCGGGAGATTTGCATGTAAGCCGTGCGAGTTATGCGAGCGTGGCGAAGCCGTGCGAGCGGAGCGAACGAAGTGAGCGACTAAAGCGAACGAAGTGGAGCAAAGCGGAACGAGTGAGCATGCGAGCGAGAGCGGTGCGTCAAAGGTGCACCGCTCGAGCGAAGCGGAGCGAAGCGAAGCGCGAAACGAGTATAATCAAAAAAATGGCTATAAATATAGTCATTTTAAGTTATAGAAAAAACTAAATTATTGCTTACATAGAGCCCATTATTTATTTTTTTGAATTTTATATAACTATATATTGCAATAGGCTTATTCATAATTTCTCACTATGAAAAAACTATAATTATTGTCACTTTAGACTATAGAAAACAAAAACTCAAGACATATTTAATTTTGGTTTTTATGAAACATATAGTGTATTAAACATATCTTAATTTATTCTCACCATAAAATTACTATAAACATAGTCACTTTAGACTGCAAAAAAACAAAAACTCAAGACATATTTAATTTTGATATATGTTTGCTATATATTGTATTTAAATTTTGTCTTCATAAAATGGCTATATATAGCCAATTTAAACTGCAGAAAAACTGAATTGATGCTTACAAAAAAACTCATGATATATTTATTTTCTGTCTCTTATACACATCTCCGAGCCCACGAGACACTGAGCGATCTCGT
>ERZ1090861.27-NODE-27-length-116793-cov-11.154097_pt1 | contig 116793 bp, 85 predicted proteins | sample MGYA00478482_ERZ1090861 | MGnify/ENA primary metagenome ERZ1090861 (study PRJEB33644, sample SAMEA5815744) | chicken gut metagenome | biome: Chicken; feature: Gastrointestinal Tract; material: Caecum | place: Ireland | collected 2019-01-01 | study: A study of the... | reverse complement strand
CCCTTCGGCTCGATAAAAATCTGGAGCTGCTCAAAGCCGTCCGTTTTATCCCTCTGCAGGAAAAGAACGTAGTCCGGCTCAAAACGTTCGCCATCCTCAAACGAGTAGATGTGGAATTCCCGCTCATTTCTGATAAGGTAGATACGATTATAAATTTTTCGTAACTGAGCAACATACCCATGGAAGTAGGCAACAAATGCCTTCTCCTCCGAGGTTCCGTAGTTATCGGTATAAATAAACCAGTCCTCCGTGGTGAGGTCGATTTTCCACTCGCTCTTTACTGATGGATCGTTCTGCGAGATACCAATACCTCCATCGTGTGGATCGGTGTAATTGACAGTCTTGTTCCGAAATACATCCCTGATGTTTCTTGCTCTGAATATCTTCGTCCCTCGGTATGTTTCTTTAATGCCGGAAATGGAACTGGCGATTTTTCCAAGCACGTAGAAAACGGCCGCATAGAGCGTTTCCATTGTCGGATGCTCATCCTTGCTCTGAATGTCGATACGGACAGCACCAAGATATTCGCTATCTGTGATGAACTGCCTCGTAGATGTAACATTCGGGAAATATGAGCGCAGCGTGTTAAATTTAAAAATAGGGTATTTCATGAGTGCCTTGTTAACGACCGCATAGTTGACTGCTGCAATCTCTCCAATCGTCATATGTGCTGTCTTTAAATCAAAAACAAGGTCAACGCCTTGGGACGTTTCAATCATAACGGAATCAACGCCGGAAGCTCCTGTTGCAGCCTGGAAACGGTATATGTTATCCCGGACGGTAGGCATAAGGCCACGCACATCTTTTCTGTCTTTTACCTCTCTGTCATTTAAGAAGATCAAGCCCTGCTGGTATATGTCTGTCGTTTTAAAATCATCCTTTAGGACATATTCACGCTGTACGATTTTGTCGGTATCGAGACCAATCTCACGCAAAGCATTACGTAGCTCTGTTACATAGCGATGGTCGTTCTGACAATGGTAATAGAGCGTCTCGCAGACACGCATTTCGCAGGTTACATCCTCATCGTATTTCCTTTGAAACCTTGGTTGCTCATTGTCAAGCTGGAACGGGCAATACCGTGCTCCACGACCGATGAGTTGTGCTTCCGATATAGTGGCGGGAGCTATTTTTTTGCCGCTGGACTGTCTCGTTTCATAAAGCCGAACAATATCAAACAGGTTCAGGACATCCCAACCTTCATCCAGTTTCTTAACCTCAAAAATAGCACGGTAAGGATTGTCCGCATCTTCAAGCGAATTCAAGAGAATCTGTTTTTGCGTGGCGTCCTTATCATCATTTACGGAAATACAATGCTCCTCGGAAAAGTCATCACGAAGCTCCGCAGCAAGCGTATCAAAAGAGATGCCGTTGTTTGCGAAGTAAGCAAAGGCTCTGTGCATGACATCATTGTTAACGGCAGTAGAAAGATTGCGCAGTTGTGCTCCCGTCAGTTTTTTTACCGTTTCAATAAACTCAGCTATAAAGTCCTTGCTATCGGCAATCTTAGCAGCTTTAAAAAGTACAACAGGTTTAATTGCAAGACGATGATCTTGAAACACCTTCAAACGGTACTGACTGAGGACAAGTGCCTGTAAAGCCCTCTCCATGGTGGTCAAGTCAGAACGAAGTGTGAGGATGTCCTTGGAATACCTGTCTCCATAAAATTTTGCCAAGGGATAGTCGAAAATAATCTTGTTTTCATATGCCGCACGAATCACTGGGTTTGCAAGGTCACAAGTAGCTGTAAATTCAAGCAGAATGTTATCCACATTTTGGCTGAAAATATTCTTTACAGTCTGCTCCCAGGAATGATAGCTTGATTCTTCGTCAGCAGACATTTTCTTTCTTGTGTCAACATTCAGATGGTGTGCCTCATCGGAAATCAGCACGACCTTCTGACCGTCAAAGTCGTCAAAGGACATTCCGTTTTCCTTTGTCATCCACATATCCATGTGGAGTCCCTGCGTGGTAGCAAAGCAAATGTTGATGGCATCTTGGTCTGCATACTGGAAATTATCCACCTGGTTGATGCGGATGCGTTCCCCGTCCAGCATAATCTCATCTGCAAATAGATATTTTGAGGATGCCGGATTGCAGAAATTCTCCCGTGTCTTTTCGACAATATTCGAGAGGTTGACAAAGAATAGAAAATTCCTATACCCCTGCTTGTAGAGATACAGCATTAGTCCTGCCATAATTAGCGTCTTACCGCTGCCAGTCGCCATGTGAAAAAGCACCTGTGTAGGCTTTGGGCGGTTTCTGCTCTCAAAATGCGTAATGAAGTTTTCGAATGCCTGTTTCTGATAGGAGCGCAACTCGAAATTCGGGTTTAGGGCATCAGGGATGCAGGACGGGAGAACAGCACTGCTGCCATATTCACGCAAGGCATCTATTTTTTCGTATAAGAATGTCATCGACTATCCCTCCCTGTAAAAGCTCATCGTGAATGCCTTGTCCTTATCGGAAATGCAAAACTCCTCGTCATCAATGTCACAGTAGTTCACATACAGGAGATTCTTGTCCAAGATTTCCATCAGGAATCGTTTCTTGTCATCCAATGAAAGAGCGGCATAATCATCGGCAGCCGCATCAATGTCCGCCGGATTCACCTTGTAGCTGATAAATCCGGACTTTACCATCCTTCCGTAGATGTCAGACAAAGTGACATCATCAGTGGAGGCTTCGATTTCTTCCACAATCGTCTGGTTCAGCTTTGCAACCTCACAGTAGACAAAGGAACCACCGCCTTGCCAATTGATCTCTTTTGAAATACCGCCCTGTTCTCCATCAATGACTTTTTTTAGTCTTTCCACTGACAATGTTTCAATATAATCCATTTGCTCTACGCCAATATACTGGCGTCTCATTTTGTGGGCGACAGCGCAGGTTGTTCCTGAACCAAGATGAAAGTCCAGAACAATATCCCCTTCGTTGGTTGCCACCTCAAGGATTGCCTTGATAAGATTTTCAGGCTTCGCATAATCGAACTCTTCACGTCCAAACATTGTATCTATTTCGCTATTTCCATTCTTATTTTTGGCGCTTCCCAATAGCGTTTGAAGAAATTCTTGAATTTGAAAATCAGAAATTACTGCCGACAATTTTCCGCTGCAATCATCCTCACTCTTGAATTTTCTCATGTATGGTTTGCCGATATTGAGGAAATCATAATCACCCGGAAAAACAATTGCTCCTTTTTTGTAATACTCCTCAAATGTATCGCTTGTTACGGCCCATGTTCTTTTTTCACTCGCCGGATATTCTGCACCTGTTTTAGGATTAATCATCGTAAAGTAGGAATTGGGGCGTTCGGTGGCTGTTCTCTGTGAAGTGGCGTCTGCCAATCTCCAAGGCTGTCCTGGATAGTCATCTGTTTCATAGTACTTTCGTTCTACGCCACGTCCAATAGGCGCTTTTTTATTATCCACATTTGTATAACACAGCAGCCAATCAAAATCTTGAGAAAAATTGAATGGAACATCTGATTTTCCATTACGGGTCCGGCGAGGGATTGTTCCAACAAAATGGTCTCGGCCAAAAATCTCATCTGCCATTACTTTTAGGTAGTGCATCCCATCTTCTCCTATGCTGATCCAAATAGTTCCTCCTGCGGCAAGAAGTCTTCGCGCTATTCCAAGCCGATTCTTCATGAACACCAACCAAGTCGAAAGGTGAAAACTGGAATTGTACTTAAATGAGTCCGCTTCTTTCGTTTCATTAAAAAAGTATGGAGGGTCAATATATATACATTTGATTTTTCCCTCGTATCTCTTTAATAGCGAGTATATGACCAACAAATTATTGCCTTTAATAATTAAATTGTCTGTATCATTGAAAGTAATATTGTCTTCAGCGCCGGAAACCGTATATCTTATTGCATTACAAAAAACTTTGGGGTAAAGCAACCTATCTATAGCATCAGAACCCAGCATTTCATTATAAAATATTTCACTTCGCTTCTGATCATCCTTCGTCTGCCCGCCCTCAAGTACACAGTCCTTATACGGGAAAACAAGTTCAACTTTGCCAGAGGCGGAAATCAAATTGCCGTTCTCATCTGCAAGGCCGATCTTATTTTTAAAACGGGTATAACTGTCCGGCAAAAACTGACGGTTATTGATTACCCAGGCAAAGCTCATTTTATCAAAAACCTTTACACCGTCCACATCTGCAAAAAAATGGTTGCTTGTTTCTTCGTTTGACAGAAGGAGACGGATAAGTCCCTCGTCCATTTTCATCGCAGCCTCATAAACTGCATTACGCAGGAAGGTGCCATCTTCGGCCACAAATCTTTCGTCCGATTTTAATACCGCCAGTACGGTTTCAAAAAAGTTTGCCATCTTGTTCTCCTCTATTCATAAATAATTCAGCATATGCTTAGATGTGCCTTGGTCATATTAACGTTCTAACACCCAGTACAGCGCCTTCTAAAAGTGTTTCACCATCCTACCTATCCCATCTATTCAAGCGTTGGTATGGTCTTTGTCTTCTGAGTTCTGCTGGGGCTTGCCTATCATTTGTGAAAGAAGCCCAGCCGCTTTGGCCCACTCTACTTGCCCAGTCATAATTTGGTTGTTCATTGTAAGCTGTTGATCTAATCCTTCCGGATAATATGGATTTTGAATTACATCCCATGTGATTTTATCTTTATATCCAAGATCATTAGCCATTAACTCCAACAGTTTGCATTGTTCTCGATATTGTTCCTCTCTTGCCACGTCTTTTTTGCACCTGGAACGCCAAATACCAAGCTGGTTTCTGATCTCTTTGTTATTCGTAAAAACAATATCAATAGAATTAATGGCATTTACTGCCTCTAAAGCTGCCCATCCGGTAATACGGCGAGTCATGAGGCACTGAAATATTTGCATCTTATCTTTTCTTTTTTGGGCCCTTTCCTGAAGATATTGGCCTACTATTACAGCAACAACAGGAATAAGCAGTACCGCAAGCAGGTTGAGAACCGCTATTATTTTTTCAAAGGTAGTCATTATTCGCTTTCCTCCTTCTTGTCCGCTTGATATTCAGGGAAAATATCCACAATATCTCCAACATTAACCTTTAACATGGTGCAGATTTTCCACAATATTTCCAAGGTTACTTCTTCGTCGCGGTTCAGCTTCGGCATGGTATTAGGAGCGATTCCCGCTGCTCGGCGTAAGTCTGCCTTGCTCATTTTCCGATCAATGAGTAATTTCCAGAGCTTATTGTAAGAGATGTCCATATGGGTAACTTCGGTCAGAAAATTCAATATTTTTATTATATCAGATACAGAAATTCGGAACAACAGATTTTCGCATCTCAATACGAAAATTTCCAACCAAGACCGAGGACTCTACAAGGCTTCCGCGTATGCTTTGTCCAGACGCCGCTGAACCAAAACAGGCACAGAAATTTGCCTGGGTGGCGGGAAGAGTTCTGTGCCTGTTTTACCTGTTCGGGCAGGAGCGCATAGTATAAAAGCAGAACTGGAAAGATTGATGCAGTTTGCTGAGCTTGCGTCCGGTATAAATACAAACTCAAAGGGTGATGACCTTATTCCGACTTTAGAACAGGGCTTTGCTAAGACTGAAGAATTGGGCGGCCAGAGAAAGGCTGTTATTTTCACGGAGTCTAGGAGAACGCAGAACTACTTGTTTAATCTGCTTTCGAATCATGGCTACGAAGGAAAAATCGTATTTTTGAACGGCACGAACAATGATGAGATTTCCAAGCAAATTTATGCAGACTGGAAAGAGCGTCATAAAAACGATAGGCTGATTTCAGGATCAAAGTAAGCGGATATGAAAGCGGCTGTTGTTGAAGAATTTAGAGATTATGCAAGTATACTCATTGGACAGAAGCCGCAGCCGAAGGTATCAACCTCCAGTTTTGTAGTCTGATTGTTAATTATGCTCTTCCTTGGAATCTGCAGCGTATTGAACAGCGTATCGGTCGCTGCCATCGGTATGGGCAGAAAAACGATGTCGTGGTTATCAACTTTTTAAATCGTAAAAATGTGGCTGACAGGCGCGTCTACGAATTGCTTGATCAGAAATTCCGCCTTTTCGACGGTGTGTTCGGTTCATCAGATGAAATTCTGGGGTCTCCGGAATCCGGCGTGGATTTTGAAAAGCGAATCGCCGAAATCTATCAAAAGTGCAAAACAGCAGATGATATCCAGTATGAATTTGATACTTTGCAGGAAGAGCTTTCTGCTGAGATTGAAGACAAAATGGCATCTGCAAGGCAGTCTATTCTTGAATACTTTGGCGAGGTAGTAGCCGCAAGGCTTAAGGATTGTCAGGACAATACCGTAGCCAGTTTTGATAAATTCACGCAGTGGCTTTACTATTTCTTCCTGGCTCACGGAGCGGAGCGCGCTAAACCTCTTACCCAATGGCGGCTTTAGTTTGAGGACGGCGATGTAAAAAGAACATATAACCTTAAATGGAGAGATGCCGAAGAAGAAGGAGACGTTTTCTTCCGCTGCGAAGATCCAATATATGAATCTTGGTTACAGGAAAGCCTGTCGGCTGACCTTTTGCTTGTTGTCATTCGTTTCCACCACACGGATTCGGATAGAAATAATTCCTTTTTCAATACTCATTCGGGCATTAACGGCATTTTATCAATTGATAAGCTGTCCTATGATGGCCTTAGCTAGGAGGAGCATCTCATTTTTATGGTTCTTACGGAAGATGCTACAGCAATGGATGAAGATATCATCAACGGTATGCTTGAACTGCCGGCTGAGATTATTGGCGAATGCCCCGCTGAAACAGTGGAACTCATTCAACAGCGCGAACGTAGACTCGGTGTCCAGCAGGAGTAGATTGAAGAAGCGAACAAGTAGTTTTATCTGGATGAGTGCGATAAACTTGACGCTTACAGCGATGACTTGAAAGAACAACTACACTTTTATGGTACTAAATGAGCAGCCAAAATGACCGCCTCAGGACATAAAAAATGCATTACATAGGTTGAATTTCTCCTATTTTAGGATATAATAAAAGTAACGAAAGCAAAGGAGGTTGCCCTATGAACATAAATACAAATAACCTTGTCTCTATCACTGAAGCGAACCAGAACTTCTCCAAGGTTGCTCGTCTTGTAGATGAGAACGGCACTGTCGTCATATTGAAGAACAACGTGCCTCGTTACCTTGTCATGGAGTTCTCGGCAGCAGAGCAGGAACAGATCGCTGCCAATGAGGATGTTATGGCTATTTCAAAGCGCCTGATTGAGAAGAATCGTCAGGCTTACGAGGTGCTTGCCAAATGATACGACTATCCAAATCGCAAGTACTTCTTATCCATGACCAGCTTATTTCCGAAACAGGAGGCTCATCCGGGCTGCGTGATGAAGGCATACTTGATTCTGCATTGAATGCCCCATTCCAGACCTTTAGCGGAGAAGATGTGTATCCATCGCTGCAGCAAAAAGCAGCAAGACTCTGCTTTGGTCTGGTTAAAAACCATCCCTTTGTAGATGGGAACAAGCGGATCGGCGCACATGTTATGCTTGTATTTCTTGCTCTTAATGGCATCGAATTACAGCATTCACAAACAGAGCTTTCCGATGTAATCCTCCAGCTTGCTGCAGGAGAAATTGAAGCGACAGATTTACTTCACTGGATTCTGGCACACCAGATTTAAAAGCCGTCCTCCACAGGATGGCTTTTCTCATGCCAGTGGTCGTCATGGTCTGCATGGATTTTTGCAGAAAAATTTTTGTGAATTGGAAGGAGAAATAAAGATAGGGATCAGAGAGTTTTTTTGTGGTTATATGGCGATTATATGAGTTGTTAGCGATACATGAACATGATAGAATACCGATAAGGAACAACAGTGTAACAGGGTAGCTTACTATTCCTATAATCAGTCCCCCCTTGCGGGCGGTTGTTCTTTTTTCGCTTAATATAACAGATTGTTCAGAGGGTTCAAGAAAAAACCTAACAACCATTAAAATGACATGTTCCAGGAAGCCGAGGCAGACCTGCCAGTATTAATCACTGTTGCAGCGGTATATGAAAGAGCCTCTGCAGTCGATATTATAGAAATTACGGAGGAGCCTATGAAAGAAGAATGTCTGATCTGCAAAGCTCCATTGGAGTATCTGAATGAAGATATTGAAATGGAATGTGAATTATGTCACAAAAAAGAGAAAAGTAAAACAAGATGTATAAACGGTCATTATGTCTGTAATGAATGTCATATGCAGGGGACGGACAGCCTGATCGGGTTATGTCTGAATGAAACATCAGGAGATCCGGTGGAGATTCTTAACAGAATGATGACCATGCCGTTCTGCCATATGCATGGACCGGAGCACCATGTAATGACAGGAATGGCGCTGCTGACGGCTTATAAAAACTGCGGCGGCGATATTGATCTGCCAAAAGCCCTGCTGGAAATGAATAACAGAGGACGTTCAGTTCCGGGAGGCGCCTGCGGGTTCTGGGGTGCCTGCGGAGCCGGAATCAGTGCGGGAATGTTTATATCCATTATTACCGGAGCTACGCCTCTTGGGAAAGATAACTTCGGCTTATCTCATAAGATGACCGCGAAAGCGCTGGAGGCGATCGGAGAGGTCGGAGGTCCCCGCTGCTGTAAGAGAGACTCCTATCTTTCTGTTTCCAGGGCGGTAGATTTTGTAAAAGAAAATATGGGGATAGAGATGAAAAAATCGGATATTGTCTGTACCTACAGCAGGCAGAATAATCAGTGCATCGGGAAAAGGTGTCCTTTTTCCGCAGTGAACAGGCAGAAAAAGAAGATTGCATTTATCTGCGTGCACAATTCCTGCCGGAGCCAGATCGCAGAAGCGTTCGGGAGAAAATATCTGTCCGATATTTATGAATGCTATTCCGCCGGTACAGAAGTGAAGCCGCAAATTAATCCGGACGCTGTAAGACTGATGAAACAGGAATATGGGATTGATATGGAAAAAGACCAGTATCCCAAGCTGCTGCAGGATATACCGGAAGCGGATATCTATGTATCTATGGGCTGCAATGTGGCATGTCCGAATATTCCCGGAAAGAAAATCCTCAACTGGGGACTGGACGATCCGACCGGGCAGGAAGACGCGTTTTTTATGGACGTGATCGGTCAGATTGAAAAAAATATACTGGAAATGAGGAAGTAAAAATAAAGCCGGGAGCTATCTGCGCCCGGCATTCTGTTTTTATGAAATATCCGGAAAATTTTTTCTGTGAATGAAAAAGTTTCCTGCCGGTTGATTTATTCTATCAAAATCAAGAAGAGTTCCATTGTAATTTATGCCGGGAATCCGTACAATATTTTTATGTTACAGAGATAAAATGCATTTTTTCGAATGATGCTGCGGACTGCTCTGCATTTCATATATCTGTTATTCTGAAAACCGGATTTTACGCGGACGCGCAGCACACAGACATTTGTCTCTGACATTATAATACACCGGAAAGGGTGATAGGTATGAAAGAAATACATCTAGGCAGAATTATTGCAGAGAACCGTCGGAAGAGGCGGATCACGCAGGATGAGCTGGCGGAGTTCCTGGGGGTGTCCAAAGCGGCAGTATCCAAGTGGGAAACTGAAACCTCTTATCCGGATATCCTGCTTCTGCCCGGACTTGCCTCTTACTTTGATATCAGTATTGATGAACTGATCGGGTACGAACCACAGATGGACAAAGAAGGGATCAGGAAAATGTACCGTGCTATTGCGGAAGAATTTGCATCAGGGTCTTTTGAGCCGGCCGTGGAGCACTGCCGGGAGTATGCGAGGAAATATTATTCCTGCTATCCGCTGCTGTTTCAGATTGCCTTGATTCTGATCAACCACTCAATGCTGGCGCCGGATCAGAAGGGGATGGAGAAAATGGCAGAGGAGGCGGCAGAGCTTAGCCGGCGTGTAAAAACAGGGACGGATGATCCGAATCTGGGGCGGAATGCGCTTCATCTGGAAGCCTGCTGCCTGCTGGTACTCCGGCGCCCGGAGGAAGTGCTTAAGCTTCTGGAACCGGAGCCGCCTATGACGGGAACGCCGGAACCGCTTCTTGCATCGGCATGGAAGATGTCGGGAAATGCAAACGAGGCGGCGAAGATCCTGCAGGCTGCGATTTATAAAAATATGATTACATTTTTAAATCTTCTTTCATCTTACATGGAAGTCTGCGCAGAAGACAGGGAGAAATTTGAAGAGAGCTGCCGGCGGCTTTGCGCAGTGGCAGAGGTGTTCCGGACGGATAAGCTGCATCCCGGCATCATGCTGACCTGTTACATCACGATGGCGCAGGGCTGGATGGTTCTGGGAGAGAGGGAGAAAGCGCTGGAAGTTCTGGAACGATATACAGAGCTTGTCTGCGGAGATATCTACCCCATGCGTCTGAAAGGAGACGAATACTTTGACCTTTTGGATGACTGGTTTGAACAGGAACTCAGTCTCGGGGAATACCCGCCCCGGGATGAGTCTGTTATCCGGCACAGTATGACGCAGGCAGTCGCGGAGAATCCGGTATTTGCAGGGCTGGCAGATGAGCCCCGTTTCCGGAAGATTGTAGAACGGTTGGGCAGACAGGAGGAAATTTGATATGCAGACAATTTTACTGGAAAATCTGGCTAAGACATTTCCCGGAGGGAAAGAAGCGGTGAAGGGGATCAGTCTTTCTCTTGAACAAGGGGAAGTGTTCGGATTTTTAGGACCTAACGGAGCGGGAAAAACGACTACGGTAAAACTGCTGAACGGAATACTTGCGCCATCGTCTGGCAGGTGCAGTGTGCTGGGGTTTGACCCGGCGAGGGAACCGGAGCGGGTACATGCCGTTTCAGGCGTTCTTACGGAACACGCTCAGATGTATGATAATATGACCGGGCTTCAGAATCTGATTTTCTATGCGGAAATATTCGGGATTTCAGAGGAAGAGGGCAGAAAGCGGGCAATGAGTCTTATGGAGAAACTGGAGCTTGAGGATGCGGCGGAGCGGAAACTGGCGGCATACTCTACCGGAATGCGGCAGAGACTGTCCCTGGCGCGGGCAATGATTCACCGCCCGGAGGTGCTTTTCCTCGATGAGCCTACGTCCGGTCTTGATCCCGAGAGCGCTCAGAATGTGAACCGGCTCATACGGGAGCTGGCAGGAGAACAGGGGACGACAATATTCCTCTGTACCCATCAGCTCCGGTATGCGCAGGAGATCTGTAACAGGTACGGGCTGATTGATGAGGGCAGGCTTCTTGCCGGGGGGACATTTGAAGAGCTGAGAGAAGAAGTGGCTCCCGGGGCAGAGCTTCAGATCCGGGCGGGAAATCTTCCGGAAAGAATGTTACAGGAATTATCCGGGGAAAAATCACTCCGGAATGTGGACGCGGGAAATATTCGCTGGAAATTTACAGAAGAAAAACCGGTGAATTTCGGGAAGATGCTTTCCCTGAAGATACAGTCAGAGGAGGAGGTACCCGGGATTATCAGGCAGATCGTCGGGGAAGGCGGAAATATTTATGAGGTGAAAATCAGCCGCCCCTCTCTTGAGGATATTTATTTTTCACTTACGGCAAAAGGAAAGGAGGAACAGCCATGAACCATGCGATGTATGCTGTGCTGAAAAAAGATTTTCGGGGGATCGTATCAAACAGAAGACTTTTCACTGAGTTGCTGATCGTTCCGCTGGTACTTACGATTATCCTTCCTTCCATTTGTGTGGTGGCGGTGCACTTCGCGCCGGACGACCCGGATATCGTAAAAATGATCGAGATGCTGCCTCAGGGAGGCCGGGCGGAAAGTCTGGAGATAGCGGTTGCCGGCCTGATCTTTAACTACATCCTGCCGGTATTTTTCCTGATGATACCGATTATGACCGCATCTATTATGGCGGCAAGTTCATTTGTAGGAGAGAAAGAAAAGCATACGCTGGAAACACTTCTCTATTGCCCTTTAAGTGTAAAGCAGATCTTTCAGGCAAAGGTGCTGGCTTCCTTTCTGTTCAGTATGCTGGTGTCGCTGATCTCATTTATCACTATGCTGGCTGTGCTGGAGCTGGAAGTATTTTTCATTATGGGGAGCCCGCTTGCGCCGGCGGCAGGCTGGCTTGTGATTCTCTTTCTCCTTGCGCCGTCCATCTCACTGATCGCAGTGACGCTGATCGTAAGAGGCTCGGCAAAAGCTCAGAGTGTGGAGGAATCACAGCAGGGTGCGGTCTTTCTTATCATCCCGGTAATTCTGCTGGCAGCAGGACAGTTCTCAGGAGTGATGCTACTGAATGTGTGGATATTGCTGGGGCTGAGTGTGGTGTGCGCATTGCTTGCCTGGGCGCTCCTTCAGAAGGCGATGGGAAGATTTACTTATGAGATGCTGCTGAAATAAGCAAAATTCCGGGAAAACAGAATATGGATGAACGGCAACAGCGCCGGCAGACGGAGAAGGAAAGCAAGTACTGCGAATGCAGAACATTCTTTGTGTGCCGGCGCTGGTCTGTGTATATGATCTGTGGTATGATATTCCAAATGAGAATATTCAGAAGTATTAATGATATGACACAGGAGGAAGATTATGTCTGATGCAGTTGTTACTTTAAGAAAAGGCGCCGGCCGTACTCTGAAACAGGGCGGCCCATGGATTTATGATAATGAAATAGAAAGTATTATGGGAAGTTTTGAAGACGGCGATATCGTTATCGTCCATGACTTCGACGGCTATCCGCTGGGACGTGGATTTATCAACCGGAATTCAAAACTGACGGTACGCATGATGACAAGAAACCGTGATACGGAAATTAATGAGGAGTTTATCCGTATGCGCGTACAGAATGCATGGGAGTACCGGAAAAAGGTGATGGATGATATCTCAAGCTGCCGCGTGATCTTCGGCGAGGCGGATTTCCTGCCGGGTATTGTGGTGGACAAGTTTGCAGACGTACTTGTAGTGGAATCACTTGCTCTGGGAATCGACCGCTTTAAAGGGATGATCGTGGATATTTTAAAAGAGCTGATGGAGAAAGACGGGATCCATATCCGGGGCGTCTATGAACGTAGCGATGCAAAGGTTCGAGAGCAGGAAGGAATGGAACGCCGCAAGGGATTTATCGGCGAGCCTTTTGATACGAAGGTGGAGATCGTTGAAAACGGCGTGCGCTATTATGTGGACGTAAAGGACGGGCAGAAGACAGGCTTCTTCCTTGACCAGAAATACAACAGGCGGGCAGTGGCAAAACTCTGCAAAGGAGCCCGGGTACTGGACTGCTTTACCCATACCGGTTCCTTTGCGCTGAATGCGGGAATTGCAGGAGCAGAGCACGTGACCGGAGTGGATGCTTCTGAGCTGGGTGTTGCTCAGGCGAGAGAGAATGCCGCTCTGAACGGACTGGAAGACCGGGTGGAGTTTATCTGCGAAGACGTTTTCAACCTGCTTCCCCGTTTGGAAAAACAGGGCGAGAAATATGATGTGGTCATCCTTGATCCGCCTGCATTTACGAAATCAAGAAGTTCGATCAAAAAAGCGGTGAAGGGTTACCGGGAGATCAATCTGCGGGGAATGAAGCTGGTGAAGGACGGCGGATATCTGGCTACATGTTCCTGTTCCCATTTTATGGATTACGAACTGTTTACCAAGACGATCGGACAGGCGGCGCAGAATGTGCATAAGAGACTGCGACAGGTGGAATTCAGGACACAGGCGCCGGATCATCCGATACTGTGGGGAGCGGGGGACTCTTATTATCTGAAGTTTTATGTTTTTCAGGTGTGTGAGGAGAAGTAGCGTGGATTATTCTACAGCAGGAACAAATGTCAGTGTTGTTTAAGACTGTACGTTTTTCTATAGCTTATCACATTGGGAATATTTTTAAAGAAGTCGGATTGAATAAAAACACTTCTGTCGAAATTTTCGACAGAAGTGAAAATAAAACATCGCGACCTATAATTTGGATGTAATTATATCAGTGGGATATCGGGTGAAATCTAAACGGGGAGTTGCCTTTAGACAATAGATTTTCTTCCCCGGCAATCGAGTCCTTACTTTTCCAGCGCCTCTTTCCTTCCCGTTTCTCCCTCCACATAATCCCTCAAATATTTAACAAATCTTCCACGCGGCTTTTTTCCAAACCGTTTTTCATCATATTGATTTACCCCTCCGATCCGGCTGACAATAAGTATAATTTTTTTCAGAACAGCCGGAATAAATGCCAGCCCCAGGTCAATGACCAGAGCGAAAATTTCCCTTTTTTGTATGGCTGTACATACACCTGTGAGTGTACAGAAAAACATCCATATTGCCATATACGGACGGAATTTCAGACAATATGAAAAAATTCCTTTTATTACAATCAGGATTCTTTGTATTATCACAGTATCGCCTCCTTATAGATATCATACGCCTGATACTATAGCAGATCCACAGCAAGAACTGTTTATATTTGTTTTATGTTCAAAATAAAGCAGGAATTTTCACGCAAAAATTCAGAGCCGGATCTCATTTTGCAGATCCGGCTCTTCCTGTATAGTTATATTTATCCTTATAATCGGATGCAGCCCTGTCTGTAACGGCTTAATTACAATGCCGGAATGACTTATCCGTTATGATTCTTGCGAAGACCAGTCCAAGCGGGAGCGCCATAATAATCAGTAGCGCTGATGCCAGCCAGGATGCGGAAGGACTCAGGGAAAGTTCGCCCAGATTATAAACCGCGCGGTACAGATACATTCCCGGAACCATGATTACAATAGAAGGAACGGTAACCGAGATCCGGGGATAGCCCAGGCGGCGGTAAAAGAGTGATGCCAGCAGTCCTGCTGTCAGGGCTCCGATAAATGCCGCTCCTGCCGCCGGACATGAGGTGAGATCCACCAGTTCCAGGCGCAGAGTATTTGCGATGGCTCCGATGACCGCAGCGGTGGCAGCCAGGGGAATGGGGCTGTTAAACATGATCGAGAATCCGAACACTCCGCAGAAGCTGGCGATCAGCCGCAGGACAAAAAGCAGTACAGGCGGGATGCCCAGCGCCGGAAAGTCTGCCGGCTCCAGATTTAAAATCAGGGACATAACCCAGGCTGTGGCTGTGGCTACGGCTACGATCATTACTGCGTAGGCAAGCCTCTCCAGGCCGGAACGCATATCCAGTTTTGCCAGGTCGATGCCGCTTGTAATAAACGGAAATCCCGGAATGATAAAGAGCATGGCGCATATATATCCTGCCTCATGACTTACCGGGAAAGAAAAGAGCATTTCCGCCGCCCGCAGTGAAGCTACATAGGCAAGACAGGCCAGAGCAACTGAAGAAGAGATACACAGGAAGAGTGTAAAGCGCTTCTGAATCAGTTTGCATCTGAGATAATTTCCCACGCCTGCGCCGATGAAAGCACAGATCATTTCCACCAGTCCGCCGCCCAGGAGGAAGGTAAAAGCTCCGCATGCCAGAGCAGAAGCAAGGCCAAGCATGGCCGGCGTATACAGGCCCTGGATCTTGTCAATTTCATCCAGGCGGGAATGGACTTCCTCAAGAGTCATATGGACGCCTTCTTTAGAAAAGTTTTTTACAAAACGTTCCAGTTGATTCAGTTTGGATGTATTTACGCCCGTATTTCCCAGCGACAATGACTGAGAGTTGGACTTTTTTCCGTCATAACTTGTATAGTCCAGAGACATCAGTCCGACAGTAACCGTACAGGTAAGTCCCAGCTGCCCGGCCACGGAATTCATGGCGCTTCTGACCCTCCAGGCTCCCGTCCCGCAGGATAAAAGCATCAGACCGATTCTGCCGACCAGAATGGATTTTTCTGTCAGTCCGGCCTCCAGAAGCAGAAGATCTTTTGAACCTCCTGTGTAGTCATGCCAGTAAACATTCATATGATTCGGACGAATCGTATTTTTTACCATAGTTAATTTCCCTCTCTTACATACATAAAATCTCTCAATATTTCCATATACCTTACCCTTATTTTGCAGAATGAGATGGAAGATGTCAAGGAAAATATAGAGCCGGATTCTTAGCATAATTGTGTAAAAAACAGGAAATCATTGTACAAGATTTATGTCATCCCAGGTAATATAATAGCAGTACAGGCGTGACGGCCTGACGCTGGAATTATTTTGGAACGGAGGGAACAAGCTGTGAACAATATTGAGAGACGGGACAGAGAAATGGCATACATTTCAGATGAAACAGTAATGGAGGAACAGAAAAAAACGAGGAAAATTCTCAGAGAGCTTAATACGGTGGATCCATCGGATTTTGAAAGGATCGGGGAAATTGTGGAGCAGCTTCTCGGGAAGTCCCATAAGGCTTTTATCAATCCTCCGTTTTACTGTGACTATGGTTTTCATATTGAGGTGGGAGAGAGTTTTTTTGCAAACTATAATTGTACGATTATTGACGTGGCAAAAGTAAAAATCGGTGATAACTGTCAGCTGGCTCCGAATGTATCTATTTATACGGCAGGCCATCCGGTTCATCCGGATTCCAGGAATTCTCTTTATGAGTACGGAATCGGCGTGACGATCGGAGATAATGTCTGGATCGGAGGGAATACGGTAATTCTTCCGGGCGTGCATATCGGCAGCAATACCGTAATCGGCGCGGGCAGTGTGGTTACAAAAGATATTCCCGACTGGGTGATTGCCGCAGGCAATCCATGTAGAGTAATTCGTAAGATTACCGAAGATGACCGGAGATACTATTATAAAGACCGGGAATTTGACGAAGAGGCGTGGGAACATATTCAGAATTATTAGAAGAGGAGCTGAATTTGCAATAGTAAAAATTTTATTAAAAGTATGAATTTTATGTCAATTCTGAAAACTATGCTTGCGGCGTAATTTTTCCCATATTATAATTTTAAGATAGTATAATGTTTCCCTGCCGCAGACGGCAAAATGGTCTGCGGCTGCTGGAAGCAGGAAGAGCGGATTCCCGGAATCCGCTTTATATATTCTGAAAACAGACGGTAAGGAGAGCAGTTTACAATGGGAAAAGTAATCGGAATAGATCTGGGAACCACAAACAGCTGTGTTTCTGTGGTGGAAAATGAAACGCCGGTGATTATTCCATGCAGTACAGGAGGACAGACAACGCCCAGCGTAGTGGCATTTACGAAAAAAGGCGAACGGCTTGTAGGGGCGGCGGCCAGAAGGCAGGCCGTAACAAATCCGGATCGAACGATCAGTTCTGTAAAACGTCACATGGGAACGGACTGGTCTGTACGTATTGATGGAAAATCCTACAACGCCCAGACTATCAGTGCCATGATTCTTATGCAGCTGAAGAAAGATGCGGAAGAATTTTTAGGAGAGCCGGTGACCGATGCGGTGATCACGGTTCCGGCTTATTTTAATGATATTCAGCGTCAGGCTACAAAAGACGCAGGCAGAATTGCGGGATTGAATGTAAAGAGAATCATTAATGAACCGACCAGTGCGGCTATGTCTTACGGACTGGATCACGGAGAACCGCAGAAGGTCATGGTGTATGACCTGGGCGGAGGTACTTTTGACGTTTCTATTATTGAGATCGGAGAAGGAGTGATCGAAGTACTGTCTACAGCGGGAGACAATCATCTGGGCGGCGATGATTTTGACGGCCGGATTGTGGACTGGATTGTACGCAATTTCAAGGCTCAGAAAAGGGTGGACGTGTCGAAGGATTTCGCCGCTATGCAGCGGATCCGGGAAGCGGCGGAACAGACGAAGAAAGAATTATCTACGGCTTCCACTTCTAATATTAACCTTCCATATCTGACTCAGGTGAAAGGAGAACCGGTACATCTGGAAATGACGCTTACCCGGGCGGTGTTCAATGAGCTGGTGCAGGATCTGATTGAGCGTACGCAGACTCCGGTACAGAACGCGTTAAGTGATGCGGGCATTACGCCTTCTCAGCTGGGCCGGGTTCTGCTTGTAGGAGGTTCCACCCGTATCCCGGCCGTGCAGGATAAAGTGCGGGCGCTTACGGGAAAAGAACCATCCAGAAATATTAATCCGGATGAATGCGTTGCCAAAGGAGCGGCGATACTGGGTAGCGCACTTCAGGGAAATGCCCTTACGGCAGCGGGGACAGGCCAGAGTCTGCTTCTGATGGATGTGACGCCTTTAAGTCTTTCCATAGAGACAGTGGGGGGAGTGTCCACCTGCCTGATCAAGAGAAATTCTACAATTCCTACACGTTATTCCAGAGTATTTACTACAGCCGCGCCCTATCAGAGCAGTGTGGATATCCATGTTCTTCAGGGGGAACGTCCTATGGCAAGGGATAACAAAACTATCGGAAGATTCCGGCTGAAAGGAATACGCAAGGCAATGGCAGGCGTGCCTCAGATTGAGGTAACCTTCGACATTGACGTTAACGGTATTCTGAAAGTTTCAGCCAAAGATCTGGATACGGGAAAGGCCCAGTCTATTACGATCACCGCGGATGACAGAATGTCCGACATGGAAATTCAGCAGGCCATCCATGACGCTCAGGAATACGCCGGCCAGGATCAGCTGAGGCGGGATGCGCTGGAGCTGATCGGCGAAGCACAGAAAAAAGCCGCCGAAGCCCGTCAGATCCTGAAAGTTCAGGATAAACAGATGGAGAAAGGCCGGAAGAAGCAGATGAAAAAAGATGTGGCCGCGCTGGAAAAAGTGCTGGCAAAAACAAGAGTTGACAAAGTTTCAGAAAACGACATGAATACTATCAGACAGACAATGGGTGTTCTGGAGGAGGACATGAATGCTGCAAATTAGACATATCCGTAAGGAGTACAGAACAGGCAGCCTGGTCCAGAAAGCGCTGGACGATGTCAGCCTGAACCTCAGAGACAATGAATTCGTGGCTATCCTGGGCCCCAGCGGCTCAGGAAAGACCACGCTTCTTAATATTATCGGCGGACTGGACCGATATGACAGCGGTGATCTGATCATTAACGGAATTTCCACGAAAAAGTATAAAGACCGGGACTGGGATTCTTACCGGAACCATACTATTGGTTTTGTATTTCAGAGTTATAATCTGATTCCTCATCAGACGGTGCTGGCCAATGTAGAGCTGGCCCTGACCATATCGGGAATCGGAAAGACCGAGCGCCGCAGACGGGCAAAAGAGGCTCTCGATAAAGTAGGGCTTGGCAATCAGATACACAAGAAGCCGAATCAGATGTCCGGCGGACAGATGCAGAGAGTGGCGATTGCCCGTGCCCTGGTTAATGATCCGGATATTCTGCTGGCAGATGAGCCTACCGGCGCCCTGGACAGCGATACAAGCATACAGGTAATGGATCTGCTGCGGGAAGTGGCGAGAGACCGGCTGGTCGTTATGGTAACCCATAATCCGGAACTGGCAGAAAAGTATGCAACCAGGATTGTGAATTTAAGAGACGGCAGAATCCGCTCAGACACAGATCCTTTCGAAATCGATGAAGACAGGATGGAAGAGCCGGAACACAGGAACATGGGAAAATCATCCATGTCCTTTCTTACGGCTCTTTCTCTGAGCTTTAATAATCTGAAAACCAAAAAAGCCAGGACCCTTCTGACTTCTTTTGCCGGGTCTATCGGCATTATCGGTATTGCGCTGATTCTGTCTCTGTCTGCAGGAGTAAACGACTATATCAAGTCAATTGAGGAAGAGACAATGGCCGAATATCCCCTGCAGATTCAGAGCACGGGGCTGGATCTGAGTTCTATGATAACAGACGGAGCAGGCGGAACAGAGGAAGGCGGCGCAGCCGGAGAAGTGGAAGTGCTACAGATGCTGACCAGTATGTTTTCCACAATGGATTCCAATGACCTTGCTTCTCTGAAAAAATATCTGGACAGTCCGGACAGCGGAATCGAAAAATATACGAATGCAGTGGAGTATTCCTATAATACATCGCCGCAGATATACCGGCAGGATGCAGACGATGTACGGCAGGTTCATCCGGACGCTTCTTTTGAAACACTGGGACTGGGTTCATCGACCTCGTCAAACAGTATTATGTCTATGATGATGAGTACAGATGTGTTTTATGAGATGCCGGAAAATGAAAATCTGTACCAGGGACAATATGATGTGAAGGCAGGCCGCTGGCCGGAAAATTATAATGAATGCGTTCTTGTCCTCACCGCCGGAGGCGGGGTCAGTGATTTTATGCTGTATACACTTGGCCTTAGAGATTCTGCGGAGCTGGATAAGATGATACAGCAGTTTGCTGACGAAGAAAATGTGGATGTGCCGGAAAATATGGGTGCCTATGATTATGAAGATTTTCTCGGTATTACATTCAAACTGGTAAACAGTTCAGACTGTTATGAATATGACAGTCAGTATCAGGTCTGGAGAGATAAAACCCAGGATGATGCCTATATGAAGAATGTGGTTGAAGCGGGCGAAGATCTTAAGATCGTAGGTGTTGTACAGCCTTCCGAGGATGCAAACGGACTGGTGCTTTCTTCAGGAATCGGGTATCCGGCATCCCTGACCACATATGTGGCGCAGAAGGCGGCAGAGAGTGAGATCGTCAGACAGCAGCTTGCCAGTCCGGATATTAACGTATTTACCGGGGAACCTTTCGGAGAAGAGCACAGTGAAAATGATTTCGATATGGATTCTCTCATTACAGTGGATGAAGAGGCTCTGGCGGAAGCTTTCGGCTTTGATGAAAGTGCTTTGTCAGAAAATATGGCAGGGGCATTTGACTTTTCTTCTGCTTTCAGCCGGGCCGGAAACTCCATAGATCTTTCCGGCGTGGTGGATTTGAGCGGAATCCGGCTGACGATGCCGGATATGGGTACAGTGAATCTGGGAGATATTATGGATAATCTGGATATTTCCATATCTTCAGAAACATTCGGTGATATAGCGACCGGCCTGCTTGCAGGATATCAGGAATATGCAAAAGAATATCCGGAGGCAGACTATTCCGGTTTAGGCGATGCGTTCGCGGCCTTTCTGCGGACTCCGGAAGGGCAGGAAATTCTTTCGGAGAATATCAGAGAGCTTATTCAGTCCGGAGGGGGCGTTCAGATTACCACAGACCAGATCCGGCAGCTGTTCCGGGATATTCTGACAGGGTATGCAGAGTATGTCCAAAATATGGGATATGAGGACGCCTATCAGGATCCGGAGCAGTTTAGCAGGTATCTGGCGGAATATCTGGAAACCGATGAAGCCCGGGCAATTCTGGAACAGTGGGGATCGGATATTCTGGCAAACGTGGACTTCAGCGTTTCAGCGTCACAGCTGGAGACTCTGGCGTCAGAGCTGGCAGCAGGTTATCAGGCGTATGCCCGGAGTACAGGAGCGCCCGACCCCGGTAAAATGGGCCAGTATTTTATGGCTTATCTGAATACAGATCAGGCCCGGCAGCTGCTGGCTGAGGGCCTGGAATCCTCTGTAGATACCAGTCAGCTGGAGAGCCAGATAGCGAAAGCTCTGGAGGACTATATGGGAGGCGCAGCGTCATCTTTCGGCACACAGGTGACGGATGCTCTGGAAGAACAGATTTCTTCTGCTGTGCAGCAGGCCATGAATCAGCTTTCGTCAGGCATGGAGGGAGCGATGCAGCAGGCTATGGGACAGGTGGGAGACAGGCTTCAGAATGCCGTGAATATCGATGCGGATGCTTTCGCCGGAGCATTTCAGATGAATATGAGCGGAGAAGAGCTGGCAGAGCTTATGATGTCCATGAACTCCGGACAGAATGCCACATATGAAAATAATCTTAGAACACTGGGCTATATTGACTTTTCCGAGCCCGGCGGCATTGATATTTATCCAAAGGATTTTGAAAGCAAGGAAGAAGTTGTACGGATTCTGGATGAATATAACAGCCGGATGGAAAGTGAAGGAAAAGAAGAGCAGGTGATTACTTATACAGATATAGTGGGGTCTCTGATGTCTTCTGTGACAGAGATTATAGATACGATCAGTTATGTGCTGATTGCGTTTGTGGCGATTTCGCTGATTGTATCCTCAATTATGATCGGGGTCATTACTTATATCAGTGTTCTGGAGCGGAAAAAGGAGATCGGTATTCTGCGGGCGATCGGAGCGTCGAGGCATAATATATCCCAGGTGTTTAACGCGGAGACGTTTATTATCGGCCTCTGTGCCGGCCTGATCGGTATAGGGCTGACTTTGCTGATCCTGATCCCGGGAAATATGCTGATTCATCATCTGGCGGGAACCACGGATATCAGCGCCGTACTTCCTGTTGTACCGGCCGTTGTCCTGATTCTTCTCAGTGTATTGCTGACCCTGATCGGAGGGCTGATTCCATCCAGAAAGGCAGCAAAAAGCGATCCGGTAACAGCGCTTCGGACAGAGTAGAAAAAAGCATCGTCCGGTGCATACATGAAAACAGACAGTTATAAAAAAGTCCGGGTATCCGGACTTTTTTTATGGATATTTCCGCGAATCTGTCTTGCCGTCGCAAGGGTTTTCCTGTCTGCCTGAATGTAGGGTCTGCCGTGCCCGGCACTGCTTCCGGTAACAGCTGGGAGTCATCTGTACGCAGTCCTTAAACGCATTTGTAAATTTCCCCTGTGTTTCATATCCTACTTTTGAGGCAATTGCGGAAATGCTTTCTGCTGTCTGCTCCAGCAGTTCCATTGCTTTTTGTATGCGGAATTCCTTCATATAGGCGGCAATGGGCAGGCCGTATACTTCTTTGAAAACTTTTTTTAAAGAAGCTGTGTTAATCAGATATTGCCGGGACAACTCTTCGATTGTATAGCGTCTGTCCAGATGGCTGGTGAGCTGATCGTGGATGGTGCAGATCAGTTCTTCCTGGCGGGACATGCCGGAGGAACCGGGGAGTTCTTCCTCGGCTGACGGGCAGGTGATCCGGATCATCTGCTCAATTATATGATGCAGCAATTGCGCCTGCTCTGTTTCCGCCGCTTTGTAGTAAACCTCTTTTCCGTGACGCCGGCTGACAATCAGGCCGGCAATTTTCAGCTGCCTCAGATGATGGGATACAGCGGGGCTGCTCATGTCCACCAGAGAAGAGAGATTGATGACACACTCTTCGCAGTGGCAGAGAAGCCAGAAAATGCGGATGCGACTTCCGTCTCCCAGCTGTTTAAAGATATCTGCCACTGTCTGGAAATCTTTGGTTTTTGGAATCGCTTCGGATTTATTTTCAAATATCTGATGATGGTTATGGGGTAAATTGTCTTTTTTCATTACAAAGGCCCTCCTTTGTCCTCTATTGTATCATAAGAAGAGGAAAAAGAAGGGCCTTTTTCAGTGTGCTGGTCTATGCAGCTGACAGGAAGCTGTTTTATTTCTCCTGCCGGAAACGATTCCGCTTAACAGTCAGCCATACAACTGCGGCTGATGAAGCAAACATAAATACAATTGGTATGATCACGCTGGTGTTGTCACCGGTCTGTACGGCACTGTCAGATGAAGCGGTGACAGTATCCGCTGTGTCCGGCCCCGATGTATCTGCGGGCTCAGAGGAGTCTGTCGGTTCAGAAGGATCTGAGGGATCGGAAGGATCCGCCGGTTCAGAAGGATCTGAAGGGTCGGAAGGATCCGAGGGTTCAGAAGGATCTGAAGGGTCGGAGGGATCCGTGGGCTCAGAAGGATCTGAAGGGTCGGAGGGATCCGTAGGCTCAGAAGGATCTGAGGGATCGGAAGGATCCGCCGGTTCAGAAGGATCTGAGGGATCGGAAGGATCCGCCGGTTCAGAAGGATCTGAAGGGTCGGAAGGATCCGAGGGTTCAGAAGGTTCTTCGATTGGCCCTGCATAGCTGGGAATATCCGGCTGCTCCAATGTGGCAGAGGTACTTTTATTGATTACATTCCACAGCTGGTAAATGCTGCTGTCGGATTTTTCTGTCAGAACCAGGTTGTTGCCGCTGGTCATATCATCATTTGCGATGCCAATAGCCAGTCCGGAGGCTTTGTTGATAAAGCGTGCGGATCCGTCTGCATCTTCCAGAGACCAGAGCTGCGTCTGATCCTCTTCGTTCCCGGTTACAAGCATAACCCTTGTTCCTGCGGACGTGCCGCTGTTCTGAGGAGCCAGAACCATATCCGGGTTTTCCAGGGGTGAGATACGGAAGTATCCCTCTCCGGCCGGGGTGATCTTCCAGCTGTTCCGATTACTGTCTACTGTATTCCAGATTACACCGTTATCCCAGTTTTCCCATACGCTGGCGCCGTCTGCAATGCTGATCACACGGAAGTATGTATTGGCAAAGTCATGGCCGGCTTTGGGAATCAGGGCTGTATTCCGTGTAAGATTATTGATTCGCCAGGCCGGCGCGTCCTCTTCGTCTACCAGCTGAAGCGGAGTGCCGCTTGTAACGGAGGAGGAAAATCCAAGCGCCTGACCTGTAGCAGCCTGAACCAGTTTGCCGGTAGTACTTTCAACCGGTACAAAGGCCCACAGCTGTTCCGGATCAGTGATATCCGCCTCTGTCAGAGCTACTGTGCTGCCGTTTACAGGCGCCAGAGCCTGAGCGCCGTCCAGGGTAGTAATATGGAAGCCTTCTTCTGTAAGTGTCAGCTTCCAGCTGTTAATGGTTTCATCGCCGTAATTCCACCATAACACTACTCCGTTATACTGCTCCAGATGGTATTCTGTGCCGTCTTCACCATCGTAGAGAATTTTAAAGGTGTCGGTTTCATAGTTGTGGGTACTGTCTCCGGTTTCAGAGGGAACAAATACATCATCATAATTATCCGGAATAGTGGAAGGATCCCACGGATCGTCCAGAAAATCTTCCGGGAAAATCTTATCAAAGAAAGCATAGGTCTCGGGATCATACTTTAACAGGTCTTCCCGGGTATTGACCGGACCGCGTACGCCGTCTGTCCAGTCCGGACTTTCTTCCATTACACTGAACCAGATCGTACACATGGTAGCAAAGAATTCATCTGCGTTTGAGATGGCATAGGTGTTTGGCCACATGCCAAGAGCTCTGCGGCTGTTGTACAGAGCCATAAATTCATCGTGGAGGGACTGATCTTCCAGCAGATCCATGCCCAGCGATTTTACAGAGTGACCGAACTCGTGAACAAGAATGTTTTCGTTGCGGTAGCCTGTCTGATTCTCGCCTTCCAGCACTCTAATTACGTTTTTCTCTGCAATAGAGGAAACTCCGCCGTTGTATTCATTTCCGCCGTAGCCTTCTACCTCATACATATCCGGATCCCAGGCGCTTCGGTGTTCCGGAATGAAGTAGGCGTTTTCATCCGGCCCGTAGAGCGCCATAGACGCGCCGTATTCTGCCATCCGGGCCGCGATGCCGTTTTCCGTTTTGCCAAGCATATGATCAATCTGATCTGCTGCCGCGGCCAGACTGTCCGGCTGCACATTGTCGCTGGCCTTGACAACGATGCCTGTTTCGGATGTATAGAACTGCGTGTAATAGTTCTCATAGTCTACATCATAGGTGGCAGGTTCAGCGCTGTTGCCGTCGGTATCCTCGATGGTATTTCCTTCAACTATTTCCAGGGTAATCGGCTGGGATTCATCTACTGTACCATCGAAGCCGATACTGCTGAGAGCATAGCCGTCAAAATACATCGTGTTCCAGTTCCCGGTAAGAAGCTGAAATTCATTTTCCCCGTTCTTTAAGATGTAGTTGTCCGTTTCAATGGAATTCTGAACCTCCTGATCCCAGCGGATCTCCAGATAGTTGCGTTCTTTCAGAATACGCACATCTGTAATCCGGGGAGCGGTTCCGTCCGTATCGGAAGTCTCTGCATAAGCGACACCGGGCGGAACAGTGGTGATTGCAAGAGAACATGCTGCAATCAGCGCAAGATGTTTTCGCTTTCTGCGCATTTTTATTGCACCTCCTTATTTGGCTTCTTATTATGAAAATCCTCTCGCATAACAGCCCTGCAGAGGACATTTCATACATAATGAATAGTGAAGATTCATAAAAAATTCACAAATATACATATATATACAATAATTTATTTGGAGAATATTGTCAAGAAAACGTTATACGTTTTACATGCTCCGGGAAAAGAAGAAGAATTTACCCAAATGGAAATACTTTTTATCTGTTCGGCAGAAGAAGAGATAAATTGCTTGACCGTACAATAAAGGAAGTATATTATATGATCAACAGTTAAACATATGTTTAATTAATAAAAAGTGAAAGAAAGGGAAAGGATGGGAACACCGTGAAAAAATCTTATAAGATTGAAGTGGACTGTGCAAACTGTGCAAATAAAATGGAGGACGCGGCAAAGCGTACCGCAGGAGTGAAAGATGCAAGCGTTAATTTTATGATGCTGAAGATGAACGTAGAATTTGAAGAAGGACAGAATCCGAAAGAAGTAATGAAGGAGGTTCTCAGAAACTGTAAAAAAGTTGAGGATGACTGCGAGATTTATATCTGACAGAAACAGAAAAGCTTCCTGCTTCACAATGTGCGAAGCGGCTGTTCGGTCATGTGCAGGCAGCGAAGCGGATAGGGAATGTGAGGTGAATCTGCTGTGAATAAAAAACAGAAAAAAATGTTAATCCGTATTCTTATTTCCGCGGTTCTTCTGATCGGGCTGAATTTTGTCCCGGTTACAGGAATTGTAAGATTCCTTCTGTATCTGGTGCCATATCTGGTGATTGGCTATGATATTCTGCTGAAGGCGCTGAAGGGAATTAAGAACAGACAGGTTTTTGATGAGAATTTTTTAATGGCCGTAGCTACGGTCGGCGCAATCGCTCTTGCTGTCTATGATCAGAGCGGGGATTATACAGAAGCGGTTGCAGTTATGCTGTTTTATCAGATCGGCGAGCTGTTCCAGAGCTATGCCGTCGGAAAAAGCCGCCGCAATATCAGCGAACTGATGGATATCCGCCCGGATTACGCAAATATAGAAAAAGACGGGAAACTGGAGAAGGCAGATCCGGATGAAGTGGAGATCGGAAGTATCATTGTCGTTCAGCCGGGAGAAAAGGTGCCCATTGACGGCGTGATCACCGAGGGGAGTTCCAGTCTGAATACCAGCGCTCTGACCGGCGAGAGCCTGCCCAGGGACGCCGGGACAGGAGACGAGATTATCAGCGGCTGCATCAATATGACAGGTGTGCTGAAGATCCGGACAACGAAGGAATTCGGAGAATCTACAGTTTCAAAGATCCTGGATCTTGTGGAGAACGCAAGTTCCCGCAAGTCCCGTTCCGAGGCGTTTATATCCAGATTCGCAAGAGTCTATACGCCGGCTGTATGCTGCGCCGCGCTGGCGCTGGCATTTCTTCCGCCTCTGGTGCGGATGCTGGGCCTGGGTCTGGCGCCGGAGTGGGGGACCTGGATTTACCGGGCTCTTACTTTCCTTGTAATCAGCTGTCCGTGTGCCCTTGTGATCAGTATTCCGCTGAGTTTCTTTGCGGGGATCGGAGGAGCCAGCAAGGCAGGAGTTCTGGTAAAAGGTTCCAATTATCTGGAGACTCTGTCTCAGACAAAGATTGTCGTATTCGATAAGACCGGCACGCTGACCCAGGGCGTTTTCGAAGTCAATGGAATCCATCACAATGAACTGGAAGACGAAAAACTGGTGGAATATGCGGCGCTTGCCGAGAGCGCGTCCTCCCATCCTATCAGCAGAAGTCTTCAGAAGGCATACGGCAAAGAGATTGACCGGGCCCGGGTATCTGATATCAGAGAGATCAGCGGAAACGGCGTGATCGCGAAAGTAGACGGGACAGAGGTCGCTGCGGGAAATGATAAACTGATGCGTTATCTTGGCATTCCGTATATCGGCTGCCATTCCGTGGGAACGATTATCCATATGGCGATTGATGGAAAATATGCGGGGCATATTGTGATCTCAGATGTAATCAAGCCGCATTCCGGAGAGGCTGTCCGCCAGCTGAAAAAAGCCGGGGTCTGCAGAACAGTCATGCTTACCGGCGATGCGGCGAAGGTGGCTGATCAGGTGGCAGAGACTCTGGGACTGGACGAAGTGTACAGCGAACTTCTCCCGGCAGATAAGGTGGAAAAGGTGGAAGAGCTGATCCGCAGGAAACCGGAGAATGCGAAGCTTGCCTTTGTAGGCGACGGCATCAATGACGCTCCTGTTCTGGGCCGTGCGGATATCGGAATCGCCATGGGAGCTATGGGTTCCGATGCGGCGATTGAAGCGGCTGATGTAGTCCTTATGGATGACGATCCTCTGCAGATTGCAAAAGCGATCAAGATTTCCAGAAAATGTCTGCGGATCGTTTATCAGAACATTGTTTTCGCAATCGGTATCAAACTGATCTGTCTTGCTCTGGGGGCGCTGGGATTTGCGGACATGTGGCTGGCCATCTTTGCCGATGTAGGCGTTATGATTCTGGCCGTTCTGAACGCGATCCGGGCACTGTTTGTAAAGAAGCTCTGAGAGAAAGAATTCAGAGAGCCGTTAAAAAGATAAAAGGCTCCGACAGAAGATCTGCCGGAGCGGAAGAATCATGTTCAGCGGAATATTTTCCCGCAGATCCAGTGTGTAAAAGGAGCTGCGGCAAACATATTCCAGAAGAACGCCATGGGGAAGTTTTTCAGAACTGTCCCTGCCCAGATGGCAGGCAGCCGGCTTACCGGCATGCCTGCCATTATTATATTGAATAAAATCGTCGCTACCATACTCATGGTCGGACACATAACAGCAATGGTTCCTGCCTGACGCAGAAGACGGCATATGTAAGGATTGTCTTTTTCCGGATCACAGTGCTTTGCAGCGAAAGCGGCTCCAAGGCGGTTGCCCCAGAGAGTGGAAAAAAGAATGACAAACAGTCCCATAAAAGTCATTTCTTTCAGCGCGTCCAGAAAAACAACATTTGTCATGCTGCTGAAACTGCCTTCGGCAAGATGATATCCGTGGTTAATTGCGGTATTATAGATTTCCATGCCGAACGCCATGGCGTAGGACATGATAATTCCAAAAATAATTCCCTGTGTTTTGTTTTTTGGCATTGATTTTCTCCTTTCAGACAATATAAAAAACGTGCAGCGTTCAACTGGATTTACGCAGTGAATGCTACACGTTACAGAATATAATCATAGACAAATCTGCAGATTTTTTCAAAGGTAATTTTGCACAAAAAAGAAAGGATGAAATTATTATTTATGATGAAAAACAAATTTACAGTAGACAAATGAAATGTGAACTGGTAGTATGTATACGTAAATCAAGTTTGTTATTACGTAAGGGTAAGCAAGACTGTTTATAATACTGAATGGAGGGTATTGTAGACAGTTTTTTATTTTGCAGAAAAGCCGTACTGAATTCCATTGCTTACCGGGGAGGCAGGAGCAGGTGAAAATTCTCAGAGTTCTGAATACAAATGCAGTGGTATCGACGGATCCGCATGGGCAGGAAATTATTATTACCGGGGCAGGAATCGGATTTAAAAAGAAAAAGGGAGAGGAACTTGATAAATCCCTTGTGGAAAAAATATACTGTCTGAAAAGCAGGGAAGATAATTACCGGCTGCAGGAAGTGGTAAGAGAAATTTCGGAAAAATATCTGGAAATTGCCGGAAAAGTTGTGGCATCTGCCCGAGAAGCCGGTCTGAAGATCCGGGATGCGCTTTATGTAACCCTGACCGACCATATTAATTCTGCTGTGGAACGATACCAGAGCGGAATCAGTCTGAAAAACATGATGCGTCATGAGATCAGAAAGTTTTACCCCCAGGAATATAAACTGGGACAGAAGGCGATCGGATGGATAGAAAATATGACAGGGATTGATCTCGGAGATGATGAAGCCGCCTTTATTGCCATGCATATTATTTCTTCCGAGTTTGAGACAAATGAAGTGTCGGATGTGCAGAAGATTACCGGGCTGATGAATGCTATCATCAAGATTGTCAAAATGCATTTTAAGATAGAATTTAATGAGGATTCGGTATCATACCAGAGATTTCTGACGCATTTGAAATTTTTCTCCGCCAGGGTTATGGACGGGGAAGTTTATCAGGACAGCATGGAAGAGATTTACCGGGCAATGGTGGCTCAGAACAGGCGGGCATACACCGGTGTGGAAAAAGTTGATCAGTTTATCAGGAAGCAGTACGGATATAAATTAAGTATTGATGAAGAACTGTATCTGTTAATACACATAAAAAGAATACTGGACGAACAGCAGAGCTAGTCCGCAGGTTTGTTATTATTCAGTTAAGCAAGACCTGATCGCGGAGGGCGCATATCCCGGGAAGATGCGCTCTCTGTGATCAGGTCTTTGTATTTCCGGGAAAATCCGGGGAAAAATATATAAATATATAAAAAATATTTTGAGAGGTGAAATCATGGATTACGAGAGTGTTGCAAAGAAAATCCTGCAGCGTGTAGGAGGCAAAGAAAATGTAGTAAGTCTGGTGCACTGTATGACGAGACTGAGATTTACCCTGAAAGATGAGTCAATCGTAGATGATGAGGCGGTCAAAAAGACAAAAGGCGTTATGGGCGTTATGAAAAAGGCCGGACAGTATCAGATCATTATTGGAAATGATGTGGCCAATGTTTTTGCAGAGCTGAACAAACTGGGAAATTTCTCAAATGAGGCTCCGAAGAAACTGCCGGAGAAGAAAGAGAAGAAAAATATTCTTTCTATGCTGATGGATACGATTTCCGGTATTATGGCGCCGGTTATTCCGGCGATTATCGGGGCAGCCATGATCAAAGTGCTGCTGACACTGCTTCCGATGATCGGCGTGCTGGATACAGAAGGGTATACATACAGCCTCCTCAGTGTCATGGGCGACGGAGCCTTCTTCTTCATGCCTGTGCTGATTGCCATCTCCGCATCGAAGAAATTCGGGACAAATATGTACTATGCGGCAAGTATTGCTTTGATCATGCTTCATCCGAATTTTATTTCTCTTATGGACGGGGCTCATGAAGCGGAAGAAGTGGTGAAATTCCTGGGATATATTCCGGTTACCTATGCCTCATATGCTTATTCGGTTATACCGATCATTCTGGCTGTATGGTCCCTGCAGTATGTAGAAAAGCTGGTGGATAAAATTACGCCGGTAGTAACAAAAAACTTTTTAAAGCCAATGCTCGTTGTGCTGATTGAAGCGCCGATTGCCCTGATTGTATTAGGACCCCTTGGAGCGATCTGCGGAAATGTTCTCTCAGATGTGGTTTATTTTGTTCATGATAAACTCGGGTTCCTGGCAATCGGAATTGTGGCAGGTATTTATCCCTTTGTTGTTATGGCCGGTATGCATCACGCATTTACGCCGATTAAGCTTGGCATGATTGCCACAACAGGATATGAGAATTTTATCTGTATCGGAGAGCTGTGTTCCAATATGGCACAGGGCGCGGCGGCACTGGCAGTATCTATTAAAAGTAAAAACAAAGATTTCAAACAGGTAGCCGGTTCATCTGCATTTTCCGCATTATTCGCGGGCATTACCGAGCCTGCTCTGTATGGTGTTACACTCCGCCTGAAGCGCCCCATGCTTGGCGCCTGCATCGGAGCGGCTGTGGGAGGTCTTTTCGGAGGATTTTTCCAGATGAAATGTTTTGGAATTGCCACCCCGGCTATTGTTACTATCGTGCAGTATGTAGAAGAAGACAGAGCTGTCAGCCTGCTGATTGCGGCGCTTACGATTCTTCTTACAGTTGTAGTTACGTTTATTGCCACAATGCTGATCGGATTTGAAGATATTGTGGATGAAGACGAAGAGGAAGAACTTATCTCTGAAGCGGAGGAGACACCTGCCGCAGAACTGCTTCCGGAAGGACAGGAAATCCATATTTTCAGTCCTGTGCAGGGAGAGTGCATCCCGCTGGAACAGGTTAAAGACGCTACATTTTCACAGGGAATTCTGGGAAAAGGAACAGCAGTCATCCCGGAAAAAGGAGAAGTAGTAGCGCCGTTTGACGGGAAAATCGATGTAATGTTTGAAACCGGACATGCAGCAGGACTGACAGGTGAAAACGGAGTAGAACTTCTGATCCATGTAGGAATGGATACGGTTAATCTGGAAGGAAAATATTTCCACCCGAAAAAGGCCTCAGGAGACAAAGTGAAAAAAGGAGAAGTAATTCTGGAATTTGATAAAGATGAAATTGTAAAAGCCGGTTACGATATTACAACTCCGATTATTGTTTCCAATACGGATGCTTTTGCTGATGTCGCGGCCGCTGCGTCGGGACCGGTAAAAGAGCTGGATGAGATTTTAGTGATCAGATAACACAGAAAGAAAATGGAGGAACAGGATGGAACAGATGAAAGCAAAGGGATTTCCGGAAGGATTTCTCTGGGGAAGCGCGTCGGCAGCGTATCAGATTGAAGGCGGCTGGCAGGAAGGCGGAAAAGGTATGACAAACTGGGATGCATTTGTGCGTATCCCGGGGAAAACCTATAAAGGAACAACAGGAGACGTAGCTGTGGATCATTACCACAGATATAAAGAAGACATTGCCCTGATGGCGGAAATGGGACTGAAAACCTATCGTTTTTCCGTTTCATGGGCCAGAATTTATCCGGAAGGCACAGGAAAAGTAAATGAAGAGGGCATTGCATTTTATGAGAATATCATTGATGAGTGCCTGAAATACGGAATTGAGCCGATGGTGACGATTTATCACTGGGACCTGCCGCAGGCTCTTGTCGATGAATATCAGGGCTGGGAAAGCCGGAAGATTATTGACGATTATGTAAATTACGCAAAGACTCTGTTCGCAAGATTCGGGAGTAAGGTGAAATACTGGATTACGCTGAACGAGCAGAATATTTTCACCTCCCTGGGCTGGCTGACCGCGCAGCACCCGCCGGGGAAATTTGATGATCAGAAGACCTTTTATCAGGTGAATCATCACGCTTTTATGGCACATGCAAAAGCAGTTCTCGCCTACCGGGAAATGGGCGGTACGGGAAATATAGGGGCAAGCTTTGCCTATACACCTTCCTATGCGCTTGACTGCAGACCCATTAACGCAATGTCGAAAGCGAATTATGATGATCTGAAGAACTACTGGTGGATGGACGTCTATGCATACGGCCGCTATCCTGTGGCGGCAATGACTTATTTAAAGAAAAAAGGAATTGCGCCGGAAATCGCAGAAGGAGATGAAGAAATCTTAAGAAAGGCGGCGGCTCAGATTACATTTATGGGAGTAAATTACTATCAGAGCTGTGTGTGCGAGTACAATCCTATGGACGGCGTAACGCCCTACGGCACAATGAATACAAGCGGGGTCAAAGGCTCTGCCCAGGAAGTCGGCATCCAGGGAATCTATAAGAATCCTGCGAATCCATATCTGATGACAACCGACTGGGACTGGAGTATCGATCCCTCTGGTCTTCAGTTCTGCTGCCGGGAGATTACCAGCCGCTATGCGCTTCCTGTCATTATCTCGGAAAACGGACTGGGTGCTTTTGATAAGAAGACGGATGAGAACCGTATCCATGATGAATACAGAATCTGCTATCTGAAAGAACATCTGAAAGCGCTGGGTGATGCGATCGAAGAGGGATGTCGTGTGCTTGCCTATTGTACCTGGTCTTTTACAGATCTGTTAAGCTGGCTGAACGGATATCAGAAGAGATATGGTTTTGTTTATGTGGACCGGGAAGAAGAGGAAGGCGGCACTCTGAACCGTTATAAAAAGGACAGTTTTTACTGGTACCGGAATGTGATTGAGACAAACGGAAAATCGCTTTTTGAAGAGGAAGATACAGAACAGTCCTGACAGAATACTGGCGTCAATTCAGATCCTGCTGTATAATGAGCTGGTAAACGAGGAGAAATCCAGACAGGAAACGATGACAGACAGGAGTATCCGGATATGACATTAACCCAGCTGAATTATATTATTACAATTGCAGAGACAAAATCAATCAACAAGGCCGCCGGGCAGCTGTATGTATCTCAGCCGTCCCTGACCAGTGCCGTCCGGGAGCTGGAAAAAGAGCTGGGTATTACGCTGTTTCACCGCAGCGGCAGAGGCGTGACTCTGACCAATGACGGCGCGGAATTCCTTCTGTATGCCAGACAGCTTTACGGACAGTATGAGACGATTCTGGAGAAATACGGGAAAAACGGCTCGCTGAAGAAAAAGTTCGGTGTATCCACCCAGCATTACTCCTTTGCGGTGAAAGCGTTTGTGGATATGGCAAAGCAGTTTGATATGTCAAAATACGAGTTCGCTCTGAGGGAGACGAAGACTGCGGAGGTGATTCAGGATGTGAGCACAATGAAAAGTGAGATCGGCATCCTTTACCTCAGTGAATTTAACAGAAAGAGTCTGGAAAGGCTGCTGCGTCCGGCAGGGCTGGAATTTCACCGCCTGATTGACTGCAAGGCATATGTATATCTGTGGAAAAACCATCCTCTGGCTTCCGAGCCGTCCATCTGCTTCCGGCAGCTGGAGGAATATCCGTGCCTGGCGTTTGAACAGGGAGACAACAGCTCTTTTTATCTTGCGGAGGAGATCCTCGCCACAAATGAGTATCCAAGGATTATCCGCGCAAATGACAGGGCGACCATGCTGAATCTGATGGTGGGCCTGAACGGATATACGCTCTGCTCCGGCATTATCTGCGAAGAACTGAACGGCAATGAGTTTGCGGCGGTTCCCTTTCAGGACGACGAGGAAAACCACAACAGCGTTATGGAGATCGGCTACATTGTCAGGAAAAATACGATCCTCAGCAAAATGGGAGAGATGTATCTGGATGCGCTGAAGCGGTATCTGGATATCCGGGAATAATTCTCAATTATAAAAGATCTGATTGACAGATTCTGTAAATTATTCATATTATTATTACAGCCGTGTGATCACGGCTTCTTTTTTGATCAAAGGTTAGCAAAGGATAACTCCAGACTTTAAGAGCCAGGATTCCCGTTCCGAAAAGGGATTGCTGGAGGAATATATCCGCTTTGGCGGGTTCCCCATCATTGCTTTGGGCAGGTATGACGAGCAGAGCGCCTATCAGATTGTCAATGGCATCTACCATGGAGTTCCGGTGACCGCCGTCCTCCAGGCATACAGTATCTGTCAGATCCAGCCGAATCCCGGCTTCTCAGATGACAATAACTATTTGAAAAATACATTCGCCGAAGAATCACATCTGGATCTGTTCAGGGATCTGCCGGAACAGAAGGTCATCACCGCAGACGGAAAGGACATAACAGAGCTGGTAGAGACGGCGGTGAAATGGCTGAAAGAGAATTCATTCTGAAGCAGGATGTATCAGACATAAAAAGAATAATCGATTCGGATGGCCGGAGGCCATCCGAATGTAAAGAATAGAAAACAAGAAGTGCAGGAAGTATATTTGAGGGATGCCTATGTTTATCTATTTTTTACAGTATATTTGCTGTCATATCAGTCTCAAAACTTGATCAGAGTATTTATAGTTTCAAAACTGGCATTCTATAAATAGGAATCAACCTGAATTTTATAGACGTTTTGCAATAGTACCCCAAGTTTCTTTTGTTAAAAAACTTTCCTCGGCCACGGTTTCCATTTCCTTGAATCGAGCCCAGGGGATGCTAAATGAAAGTATTTCACCGCTTATGCACTTTCTTGCTGATGGATCTGTCAGCCCAATAAAACATTTCTGATTTGTGTTTTCCGCTGAAAATGGGAATAATATAGATTGCGCGCATCCTCCGCCAAAAGTTACAGAGGTATTGTCTATGCTTTTCCTGTCAAAATTAGATAGGGTCACAAGACCTGAGAGCTGATCGGCATTTACTAAGAAAATAACACCATCCAGGGCTTCTTTAGTCTCTGAATCAATACTGCAAAGTGGTGTAAATATGAGGTAAGTATCCGTTCGGTATTCCGGTATTGATTTAATATAGTCCAATGCCAATTCGGGGGTTCTTCTGTAGAATTCGCCTTCTTTTGGCCCTCTTCCACCAATAGACAAAAAATATTCGATTTCGCCTGTTTCAAACGGCTCAATCCCTGTTCCTGCGCGTCCGCCTTTGCACACGACGGTTTTGTCAGAAAATGCTGCTGTTATGCCCTTATTAGCAGAGGCGTTAAGCATGGCGACAACACAGCCCCATTTACCCTCTTTGAATTGAACTGCATTTTCCGGGCATTTGTTTGTACGGTACACAGCAACGGGATTGTTGTGAAGCTTAAGCAATGAAGCAATTTTGCTTTCCATTTTTCCTCCTCATGCAATCAGCCTAACCATAGCAATTATTCGCTATGTCTTTTCAATTCTGATTTGTTGTTTATTGACAATTTGGTGTTTGTCCGTGATTTAGTATAGCACATAAATTTTTTTATTTCTAATCAATAATCACTACATTTTATATAAAAGCATGCTGAGAAAGCAGGAACAGAAAGCGGCTCCGCTTATCGAAGGCAAGCTGGATGAAATTTATGAAATCTGTGAAAATGGAAACCGTCTTTTAAATTAATATAATGGAAACCTTTTACAAACATAATTCACAAATTCGGATGCTAAAGTAAGCTCAGACCAGAACAAAAGAGAAAGGAAAACAGAACAATGGCATTAAAAGAAAACGTAGGAGCATTTGCAGTAAAACAGGCACTTTCTTATATGGATAAAGATCCGGAGAAAAATCTGCCGAAACAGCAATTAAAAAGAGACAGTTAATATTTTTTTAGAGTAATTTAATTGAGCCTTCCGGTTTCATGCGCTAAAATAGTAACAGAGTACAGAATCAGACAGACAGCAGATATGCTGCCGGAACGGAGGAAACAATGGAAAAAAAGAACTGGCTTCAGCTTGCCGAAGGAGCCGGAACAAATCTTATCATGGGGCAGGCAATGGACCTTCTGGACGGTGTTCTTGATTATAAAGAACTTATGATGGGATATGCCTGCGCGATCAAGGAGATCAATACAAAGTTTGAGGTCCTGGATACGGAATTTGAGGTCAGATACAAGAGAAACCCGATCAGCTCGATTGAGACGCGGCTGAAGAGTCAGACAAGCATTCTTGAGAAGATGGCGAGGATGGGAATACCTCCTACAAGGGAGAACATTGAGAACAACCTGAACGACATTGCCGGGATCCGGGTGATATGTTCCTATATTGATGATATTTATCTCCTGGCAGATGCGCTGACAAAGCAGGACGATATCCGGCTGATCAGGAGAAAAGACTATATCAGCAGCCCGAAACCGAACGGCTACCGCAGCCTTCATCTGATCGTCAGTGTCCCGATCTTCTTTGCGGAGTCCATGAAAGAAGTAAAGGCGGAGGTACAGATCCGGACCATTGCCATGGATTTCTGGGCGAGTCTGGAGCATCAGATCAAATACAAGAAAAAAGTGGAACATGCGGAGAAGGTGATCGCCCGTCTGAAAGAGTGCGCAGATGAGATCGCGCACATAGATGAGACGATGCAGGAAATCCGGATAGAGATGGACAATATCAAAGAAGAAACTACGGATGCGGAAGCGCTGTATGAAAAGCTCAAGAAAATAGATATCAATTTTATGTAAGAAGAGCCCGGTTATAGGATGAACCTATAACCGGATATTTTTTTTGCGTATTAGCAGGAATACATATACTGTGATAGGATGAATCCAGCAGCAAAAAGAACTATAATACATCGATAATCGTTTTAATATACGATTGAACGAAAATGGAGGAGACTGGCATGACAGACATCAGAAATTCACAGAACTGGAGCTTTGAGACAAAACAGGTACATATCGGGCAGGAGCAGCCGGATCCGGCAACAGGGGCAAGAGCAGTTCCGATCTATGCATCAGCATCTTTCGTGTTTGATGACTGTCAGCATGCGGCGGACCGCTTCGCTCTGAAGGATTCGGGAAACATATACGGGAGACTGACGAATCCGACGGAGGATGCATTTGAGCAGAGAATTGCGGCTCTGGAGGGCGGCACGGCAGCTCTTGCAACAGCTTCGGGAGCCGCGGCCATTACCTATACATTTCAGGCACTGGCAAAGGCCGGCGAGCACATTGTTGCTTCTAAGACGATATATGGAGGATCCTACAATCTTCTGGCTCATACGCTGCCGCTTACAAGCGGGATCACGGCAACATTTGTGGATCCGGAAGAAAAGGGCGCATTTGAAAAAGCAATTCAGGAAAATACGAAAGCAATCTTTGTAGAAACGCTGGGAAATCCGAATTCCAATGTGGCGGATCTGGAAAATCTTGCAGAGCTAGCCCATAAACACAAGATTCCGCTTGTCGTGGATTCTACATTTGCCACACCGTATCTGGTGAGGCCGATTGAGCATGGAGCGGATATCGTGGTGCACTCAGCAACAAAGTTTATCGGCGGGCATGGCACGGCTCTGGGTGGTGTGATCATTGACAGCGGCAGGTTTGACTGGAAAGGTTCAGGAAAATATCCGTGGATCTCAGAGCCGAATCCCAGTTATCACGGTGTTTCATTTACAGATGCAGCTCCGGCAGCGGCATTTGTCACCTATGTACGCGCCGTGCTTCTCCGCGATACAGGAGCCACCCTTTCCCCGTTCCACGCTTTTCTTCTGCTGCAGGGACTGGAGACTCTCTCTCTTCGGGTGGAGCGCCATGTGGAAAATGCTCTGAAGGTCGTAAAATATCTGGCCAATCATCCGCAGGTGGAGGCAGTGCATCACCCGTCCCTGGAAAGCGAATCAACCCATGCACTGTATGAAAAGTATTTTCCGCAGGGCGGCGGCTCCATCTTTACCTTTGAGATCAAGGGAGACGCAGGGAGTGCACAGAAATTTATTGATAACCTGCCGATCTTTTCTCTGCTGGCAAATGTGGCGGATGTAAAATCACTTGTGATCCATCCGGCCACAACAACTCACAGCCAGTGCACGGTACAGGAACTGGAAGAGCAGGGGATCAGACCGAATACGATCCGGCTGTCTGTCGGGATCGAGAAAGCGGACGACCTGATCTCGGCGCTTGACACAGCGTTTGAAGCAGCGGAGTGATGCTGCAGACTCTCAGAAAGCAATATGTACAGGCAGAATATAAATTCAGGCTAAAAATCTGCAAGTAAATTTATATTTAGAAGGAGATAAAAACATGACTAATTACTATAAAAGCACACTTGAGCTTATCGGGAATACCCCTCTGGTGGAAGTAACAAACATTGAGAATGAACAGAATCTGGAGGCTTCAGTTCTCGTCAAACTTGAATATTTCAATCCGGGCGGAAGTGTAAAAGACCGCATTGCGAAAGCGATGATCGAAGACGCGGAAAGCCGGGGAGCATTAAAGGAAGGTTCCGTTATCATTGAGCCTACATCCGGAAATACAGGGATCGGGCTTGCGGCAATCGCCGCGGCGAAAGGATACAGGATCATTCTGACTATGCCGGAGACTATGAGCGTGGAGCGCAGAAATATTTTGAAGGCATACGGTGCAGAGCTGGTGCTGACGGACGGGGCAAAGGGGATGAAAGGAGCCATTGCCAGAGCGCAGGAGCTGGCGGCAGAGATCCCGGACAGCTTTATCCCCGGCCAGTTTGAAAATCCCGCAAATCCGGCGGCGCACAGAGCGGCTACCGGTCCGGAGATCTGGCGCGATACAGACGGAAAAATCGATATCTTTGTAGCAGGAGTGGGAACCGGCGGGACGATCACAGGAGTCGGAGAATACTTAAAAGAACAGAACCCGGATATAAATATCGTGGCTGTAGAGCCGGAAGGCTCTCCGGTTCTTTCTGAGGGAAAGGCAGGAAAGCATAAGATCCAGGGAATCGGCGCAGGTTTCGTGCCGGAGACTTTGAACACGTCTGTGTATGACGAGGTGATCCGGGTGACCGACGAAGATGCATTTGCCGCTGCAAGATATCTGGCACGAAAGGAAGGAATCCTGACGGGAATATCCTCCGGGGCGGCATTGCACGCCGCTGTTGAACTGGCACAGAGATCGGAGAATAAAGGAAAAACGATCGTGGCGCTGCTGCCGGATTCGGGGGACCGGTATTACTCCACGCCGCTGTTTACGGAAGTCGATTAAGAGGTGTTGACAAAAATGCAGGGAATATGATCATAAGCGAAGAAAAACTGGATATTCCGGAAAATATAGTAGAGAGCGAAAGTAGAAAATCTGATCTTGAAGAGCAGGTTGATACGATCATTGACCAGACCGTATCTGGAGCTTAAGAGCTGTATTATGGCCGCAGTCCTGACAGCAGGCAGCTATCTGGCGTCAATGTACTTCGTGCAGCGAAAGACACGGAAGGTGGATGCGGTGGAGTGCCTGAAGGAACAGCGGGAATAATTGTGGCAATCTATCTATATAACGGCTTATTATTATGCTAAAATCAGAAAGAAAAAGAAAGAAGTGATTATAATGATGCCAATCGGACATATTTCAGACTTGAAAAATAAATTTCCGGAAACAGGAAAGCCCGTTGATAATGTAGAGATGAAATTGGATGAAGCAGACAGAATCGCAGAAACCACCGAAGAAAGATTAAGCCATGATGTTATATTCCGAAATGTAAGGAGTGCGATTCATGACAAATGTAAATTCTCAGAGTGTGACTCACAAAACGATCTGATATAAAATGCCGCCAGCAGTTCAAACCGATCCTGCACATTATCAAGGGGCAGCCCCAGTGTTTCTCTGAGAATCCGGACGCGGTAGTTGACGGTGTTTCTATGGCAGAACATTGCCCCGGCAATCTTCTGGATGCTTCCGCTGCAGATCAGATAGTGATACAGCGTATCCAGACAGCAGCTTTTATGCGCCTTGTCATATGCAAGAACGGGTTCCAGCTTTTCCCGCCAGTAGTTGTCCAGAACACGCTGGTCGGTGACAGAGAAAAGTATTTTATAAAATCCCAGGTCGTCAAAAGCGCGGAAAATCTCTCCGGCGGCAGCGCATGCGGCCAGAGCGGACCGGGCCTGTGAAAAACTCCGTGGGAAATCACTGAGCCCTGAAACAGAGCCCAGCCCGGAGCGGATGTCCCAGAGAGAAAATGACCGGCTGATACGGCCGGCAAGCTCCCGGACTGCGTCTTTGAGTTCTGCAGGAGCCCCGGCTTCTGAGACGGTGTGTTCCGGCTTGCCCGTACAGGGAAGAACGATAAGGATATCCTCCCGGAAACGGCACATATGGCTGCCGGGAAAATGAACTTTAAGTTCCAGTTTTACAGCGGTTTCAAACCTCTGTTTTTCCTGTTCCGGGCCGTCTGCGTGTATGCAGTATGCGAGATAACTCCGGTCCGGCGTGAAACCGCTGCGCGCGAGGATATTCAGGGCATGTTCTGTACCGGAACCGCTGATCAGATCCAGAACCGCCTCCGTAACAGCGTCAGAGGACTGGGTATCCCGGAAAATCCGGTTATAGTAGCTGCGGGTGATATCGTAAATATGGATTTCCCACGGCATGGTAAAGAGCGGGTAGGAGTGTTCCTCGCAGAAGTTCCGGATTTCCGGAGTGATGTCTTCTTCAGAGAGATACATCCCCGTGTTAAGGATAAGACCGCAGGTGCCCTGGCGGAACAGTTTGCGGATAAAGTCAGAGAGCCATCCGGAGGAAGCCTGCTTTCCCATTCCGGTGGTGATGATCAGCTCGCCCCCGTGAAGAAAGTCAGTCGTAGCAATGTCTTCCGCCACATAGACCCAGTTCATGAGACGGTTCAGACCTTTTGCTCCGCAGACCAGTTCCAGCTGGAATCTGTTTTTTGTTTCAGAATAGATATCCTGCAGTAATAATGACATTATGAAACCTCCGCATAATTTTACTGCAAGAATAGCACGGAAATAGCGCGTGCGTCAACAAATTTTATGCTATCAGCACAAATGAGAGAATGATATTCGTGCACTCAGGCTATTGGAACAGATGGCTCATTGTGCAATACTTATAGGCAAAAGAACGAGGAAGTGCTTTTGGAAGAAGGCCTTTCTCGTTTTTTTATTTACAGAAAACTCTGAGGGATAAGAATGATACAGTGACAGGAGGATGATATTATGCTCAGAACAGATTTGCCTGAGATTATAACGGAGACACTGCCGGGGCCGAAAGCGAAAGCGGTGATTGAGAGAAGGAAAAATGCGGTGCCTTCCGCAATCGGCTGCGTTTATCCGGTAGTGATCAGGCGCGGCGAGGGAGCCATGGTGGAAGACGTGGACGGCAACAAATTTCTTGACTGGGTCGGAGGCGTAGGCGTCCTGAATATCGGATACTCACAGCCGGAGATCATCGAGGCGGTGAAAGAACAGTCCGAACGCTATTTTCACGGGATGTTCAATATTGTAACCCACGAGGGCTATGTGGCGCTTGCGGAAAAGCTGGCGCACATCACGCCGGTAAAAGGAAAAAAGAAAAAAGTATTCTTCGCAAACAGCGGCGCAGAGGCAGATGAGAATGCGGTCAAGGTGGCGAAGGCCTATACGGGAAGACCGAACATTATCGTGTTCTCAGGAGCTTTCCACGGAAGAACACTGCTGACAATGACCATGACGTCCAAGAAGGCTTATACAACCGGACTGGGACCGCTGGCCACGGGAGTGTTCCGGGCAAGATTCCCGTACTATTACCGTAATCCGGAAGGCATGCCTCAGGAAAAAGCACTGGACTATTACATGCAGTCCATCGAGGATGTTTTCGAAGAATGCGGCGCGCCGGATACCGTTGCGGCAATCGTAGTGGAACCGCTGCAGGGTGAGGGCGGATTTATTCCGGCACCCATTGAGTGGGTAAAAGCAGTAAGAAATGTCTGTGATAAGTACGGCATTCTTCTGATCGCGGATGAAGTACAGAGCGGATTCTGCAGGACCGGACGGATGTTCGCGTCGGAATACTGGAAAGAAGCAGGTGTAATGCCGGATATTCTGGCAACGGCAAAATCAATCGCGGCAGGAATTCCGCTCTCTGCAATCATTGCCGGGGAAGAAATCATGGAATCCGCCGCCCCCGGAACCATCGGCGGAACATTCTGCGGCAATCCTCTGGCATGCGCCGCGGCGCTGAAGGTCATTGAGATCATGGAACGGGATCACCTTGCTGAGAGATCCTGTCAGATCGGAGAAAAGGTTATGGCACGTTATCGTGAGATGATGGGAAAATATCCGGTGATCGGGGATGTCCGCGGACTTGGAGCTATGGTTGGTATTGAGTTTGTAAAAGATCAGACGACAAAAGAGCCGGCTCCGGAGCTGACTTCTGCCGTCGTACAGGCATGCGCGTCCATGGGACTGATCGTGGAGAGCGCCGGCACGTACCACAATGTCATCCGTTTCCTTGCGCCGCTGGTCATTACCGACGAGCAGCTGGAGGCAGGTCTTGACATCTTTGAAAAAGCCATTGAAATGTCCATTTAGCCGATTTATAATAATCCCGGAATCTCTCGCAGAGAAAAGGTTACAGGATAAGGAATGTAACCGGAAAGGAGAGCAGGGATGGATTATTTATCGCACAATGTTGCCGTTAATTTAAAGAGAATACGCAGGTCGAGGGGGATGAGCCTGGATCTGGTCGCAGATCAGACCGGTGTGAGCAAGAGTATGCTCGCGCAGATTGAAAAAGACAGAGCCAATCCCTCTCTTGGCGTGCTGGGGAAGATTTCCAGCGGACTGCGGGTAAAAGTAGAAGAACTGCTGGGACCGCCGCCGCTTAGCAGCAGCCGGGTCCGGGTTACAGATATGGTTCCCACAAAAGAGGTGGAGGGAAGGTATAAAGTCTGGACCTGTTTCCCCTATGAGGATAATCAGATCCTTGAGATCTACCGGATCGAGATCGAACCGGGACATACATATGAGAGCGGCGGGCACGGCGAGAAAACCATGGAATATATCTCTGTATCTGAAGGAGAGCTGGTCATACAGTGCGGAGACGAAAGACACTGTCTGACAAAGGAGGATATTCTGCGATTTGAGACAGACCAGATGCACAGCTATATCAACGAAGGAAACGAAAGAGTGAGTTTTCTGTGTGTGTTTGTGGATCAGCACTAAAATGTACAATATAATGCACATAAAAACTCTGAACAGCATTTTTAAATATTCGGAAATCGTTAATTAGCAACAAAAAATATCTGATTATATATTTTAAAATGTGAGTTTTCATAAAAATATAATAACTGAACAAAATCTGTTGACATAAATCAACTTCCGTGATAATGTTACAAATGTACAATATATTGAATGAAATCTGAAAGGCGAAGGCGCTTATTAAATTGAGCGTCTTCGCCTTTTCTGTTTTTCAGGAAGGGAGATTGCTATGAGATTAAAAGACACAGGTTTAACAGTACAGGATATCAAAGACAAGGTAGATAAATATATGATCGAGACATATGAGCGTTTCGATTTTCTGGCAGAGACGGCAAAAGGGATGTACCTCTATGATGAAAACGGAACGCCTTATCTTGATTTCTATGCAGGAATCGCCGTGAACTCAGCCGGAAACTGCAATGAGAAAGTTGTGGAGGCCGTGAAAGATCAGGTCGGCGATATCATGCATACATTCAATTATCCATACACGATTCCCCAGGCTCTTCTGGCGGAAAAAATATGCACCACGCTGGATATGGACAAGATCTTCTTCCAGAACTCAGGAACCGAGGCAAACGAGGCCATGATCAAAATGGCGAGGAAGTACGGAGTAGAGAAATACGGCCCACACAAATACAACATTGTTACAGCGAAAGAATCTTTCCATGGACGTACTTTCGGATCCATGAGCGCTACAGGACAGCCGGACAATGCATGCCAGGTGGGATTCGGTGATATGACGCCGGGATTCAGCTACGCGCCGTTCAATGATCTGAAAGCATTTGAGGAAGCATGCACAGAAAATACCATCGCGATCATGGTAGAGCCGGTACAGGGAGAAGGCGGCGTGCACCCGGCGACACAGGAATTCCTGCAGGGACTCCGGAAACTGTGCGATGAGAGAGGCATGCTGCTGCTTCTTGACGAAGTGCAGACCGGATGGTGCAGGACCGGAGCGATCATGTCCTACATGAATTACGGAATCAAGCCGGATATCGTATCCATGGCAAAGGCTATGGGCGGCGGAATGCCCATCGGAGCGATCTGTGCCACAGCAGAAGTGGCGGCGGCATTTACTCCGGGATCCCACGGATCCACATTCGGCGGCAGCCCGGTAAGCTGTGCGGCGTCTCTTGCAGAGATCGACGAGCTTCTGAGCAGAGATCTGGCCGGAAATGCAAAAGAGATGGGCGCTTATTTTATGGATGAGTTGAGAAATCTTCCACATGTAAAAGAGGTCAGAGGACAGGGACTTCTGGTAGGAGTTGAATTTGACGATACAGTCAATGCAGTGGACATCAAGCACGGATGCTTTGACAGAAAGCTTCTTGTAACCGCCATAGGAAGCAGCATTATCCGCATGGTGCCGCCGCTTATCCTGACCAGGGAGGACTGCGACAAGGCGTTTGCCATTCTGAAAGAAACTGTGGAAGCGCAGTAAGCAGATCCGTGAACACAGACAAGTACGTACAAGGAAGGAGAATGACAGATGAGCCATTTTGTAATAACGCTGGGCTGCGAGTACGGCAGCGGGGGACCGGACATCGGCCGGATGATCGCCGATTCTCTGGGAATTGAGTTCTATGACAGAGATCTGATCGATAAAGTGGTGGACGATCTCGGTGTAGACCGGGAGCTGGTGGAAAAAGCCGACACCGGAGACAAGGTCAGATATGAGTTTGACACAAATCTGGGGCCCAGATACGCCAACCTGACCAACCGGGTCATTGCGGCACAGTTTGATGTAATACGGAAATTCGCGGAAAAATCATCCTGCCTGATCATCGGACGATGCAGCGATTATATTCTGAAAGACCGGGATGACTGCCTGAACATTTTTGTTTATGCGCCGGAGGAGTACAGGATCCGGCACATCATGGAGCAGAAACATATAAATGAGAAAGAGGCCCGTGAGCTTGTGAAATACAATGACGACATGCTCCATGCCAGATATAAGTATCTCACCGGAACATACCGGGGCGACAGACACAGCCGTCATCTGCTGGTTGACAGCAGTGTTCTCGGACTGGAAAAGACAGCAAAGTACATCATGCAGTTTATTGATCTCAGATTTGAGGACATGTAGGCAGAAAGGGGTGGACACAGATGGAAAACAAGAAAAAGTCAGAATTTAACAAAGTGTTCAGTGCCTGGGACATCCTTGTAATCGCGTTTGGCGCTATGATCGGATGGGGCTGGGTCGTATCGACCGGCGACTGGATCAATACCGGCGGCGTGATCGGCGCGATGCTTGGATTTGTGATCGGCGGCGTTATGATTTTCTTCGTGGGACTTACCTATGCGGAGCTTACGGCTGCTCTCCCGCAGTGCGGCGGGGAACATGTCTTCAGCTTCCGTGCCATGGGGCCCATTGGTTCTTATATCTGTACCTGGGCCATTGTCCTGGGGTATGTCAGCGTTGTATGTTTTGAGGCGTGCGCGCTTCCTACGATTATTACATATATTTATCCGGATTTCCTGCAGGGGTATCTGTATACAGTGGCAGGATTTGACATTTATGCGTCATGGGTTGCCGTTGCGGTGATCGTGGCAGTATTCATTACTTATATCAATATAAGAGGCGCGAAGACCGCCGCTTTTCTGCAGACCGTTCTGACGGTCATTATCGGAGTGGTGGGAATCCTTCTGGTCGTGGCTTCCCTGTTCAGCGGCGATATGTCCAATATAGAGAGTCAGCTGTTCGTCGGAGACTCTACAGCGTCAATGGCGCGGAATGTATTCGGGGTCGCGGCCCTGACGCCGTTTTTCTTTATCGGTTTTGACGTAATTCCCCAGGCGGCGGAAGAAATCAGCGTTCCGCTGAAAAAGATCGGCGGAATTATGATCCTTTCCATCCTTCTGGCGGTTGCCTTTTACGCCCTTGTGATTTTCGGCGTAGGCTATGTAATGAACCCGTCAGATATCGCGGCTTCACAGGCGGGGACAGGTCTGGTAACGGCCGACGCCATGGCGAAAGCCTTTGGCAGCGAGATGATGTCAAGGGTGCTGATCATCGGAGGAATGTGCGGAATCATCACAAGCTGGAACTCTTTCCTGATCGGAGGAAGCCGTGCCATGTACTCCATGGCGGAATCCTACATGATCCCGAAGGTATTTGCCACTCTTCATTCAAAGTATAAAACACCTACCGTTGCTCTTTACCTGATTGGAGCATTATCCGTACTTGCGCCTTTCTTCGGAAGACAGATGCTTGTATGGGTAGTGGATGCGGGAAACTTCGGATGCTGTCTTGCGTACTGCATGGTAGCGCTTTCCTTCATCATTCTGCGGTCAAAAGAGCCGGATCTGAAAAGACCGTACAAGGTAAAACATTATAAACTCGTCGGTACTCTTGCAGTGCTTATGTCAGGTTTTATGGTGGCTATGTATATCATCCCGAATTCCGGGTGCTCCCTGGTGCCTCAGGAATGGGTGATGGTCGGCGGATGGTCTCTTCTTGGAGTTGTATTCTTTATCATCTGTAAGGTGAAATATAAAGAAAAGTTTGCTACTCTGGTAGATATTGTTGACGAGGATGAAATCGAGGAGAAGAAAGAAGAAGAGAGCGCTGCGGCATCGGCTGTTTCTACCGCAAAAGGCAGAGAAGGGGCAGCCGAAGCGCAGGCGGATACGGCGTTTTCCTATTATCTTCCGGTAAATATTGAGTTCGGATGCGGAAAAGTGGATCAGGCGGGCAGTCTGGCAAAGCCGTACGGAAAGAATGCTCTGATCGTTACAGGACGAAGCAGCGCAAAGAAGTCCGGACTTTATGACCGGGTATCTGCCAGCCTGGAGGCGGCAGGCATGACCCATCTGCTCTTTGACAAAGTAACCCAGAATCCGCTGACTACTACGGCAGAGGAAGGTGCGGCATATGCAAAGGAACATAGATGTGACGTGATCCTTGCCATCGGCGGCGGAAGCGTTATGGATTGCGCGAAAGCAATCGCCTTTCTGGCCGTAAACTCAGGAAACATCAATGATTATATTTTCAGCCGGCTGTCCAGCAATAAAGCCCTGCCGATTGTACTGATCCCCACTACATGCGGAACCGGATCGGAAGGAAACGGCTTTGCGGTTCTCACCAATCCGGAGAACGGAGACAAAAAATCCCTTCGATGCAATGCAATTGTTCCGAAGGTATCTATTGTAGATCCGGAGTGTATGATGACCATGCCGAAAAAAGTGCTGGCGTCTGTGGGATTCGACGCGCTGTGCCATTGTATGGAAGCATATACTTCAAAGATTGCCCAGCCGTTTACAGATGCGCTCTGTGAATATGCAATGAATCTGATCGCCCATAATCTTGTAAAGGTTTACCGGGGCGAGGGCGGCAAAAGAGCGTGGGAGAAACTTACGCTTGCAAGCACCATCGGCGGTATGGTGATCAATACGGCGGGAGTTACGCTGGCTCACGGGATGGAACATCCGGCAAGCGGACTCAAAGACATTGTTCACGGACAGGGACTTGCAGCGCTTACTCCGGCAGTGATCGAGGCTTCGCAGAAAGGAAATCATTTTAAATTTGCGAAGATTGCGAGAATCTTCGGAGGAATTACTGCAGAAGACTGCGCGCCTGCCATCCGTATGCTCCTTAAAGATCTGGATCTTACCTGCACCCTGTCTGATCTGGGTCTGGAAGAGAAAGACATTCCGTGGATGGCAAAGAACTGCATGAAAGTCTCCGCGGCAGGCGTGGCGAATAACCCGGTGGTGTTTACTGAGGAAGAGATCGCAGAGATCTACCGCGCGGCAATGTAAAAGAAAATAAAAAAGAAGTAAGATCGGCGGGCCGTTATATTATATGACGGCCCGCGTTATTGCTTGAAAAACAGAATGGGAAAAGGAGAAAAAATGAAGTTCAAAACAGCAGCAATGGAAGACTTTGAAACGGTGTTTCACTATATACAGGCGCTTTGGACATATAATACCTACGATAAAGAGGAAATCCGAAGGGTTTATGAGCGGGTGATCCGGGATGAGAATTCTTTTGCATTCTTTGTTCTGGATGAGGGAGAGTATAAAGGCTTCTGCCACGGAGATTATTTTGACACGTTCTGGATGTCCGGCAGAACCTGCTATATATCCAGTCTCATAACGAATGAAAAGGATCGGGGAAAGGGATACGGCAGAGCGCTGATGGATCATGCACTGCAGCTTGCACGCCGGGAAAGATGTAAGGCTATGATACTGGATTCCGGATTTCCGAGAGAGCAGGCACACAGATTTTATGAGAAATACGGTTTTGAAAAGAGCTGTTACGGATTTGAACTTGCTTTATAAAGAAAAAAGGAATTGTTTGAGACTATGCCGGTTCCACGGGCAGTAGCGACTCTGGCAATTCCTACGATCATCAGTCAGGTGGTGACGATGATCTATAATCTGGCGGATGGAAATATTGTGATCCCGGGATCGAAAAATCCGGATCATATCCGCAACAACTTTGACCTGTTCGACTTTGCCCTGACGGAAGAAGAAATGTCTGAGATCGGCGCACTGGATCAGAATAAAAGATATTATACAAGCACACCGGAACTGCTTGAAAGATATGCAACGATGGTTCCGCCTGTAGACGATCAGAAATAAGATTGCCTTTTTCTAATATTTCAATACACCCATTTAACGAAGAAAACGCACCTTCCAGTGCGTTTTCTTCACTAAACAGAATTATATGAACGGATACGGAGATAAGGCGATCAAAGGGTCCGGATGCCGCCGACGTATTTCGCATATGGAATCAGGGATCCTTTTATTCAGACAAAAAAGATTCAGATATAAACTGGTGGATACTTTCTGTTTTCGGATCAGATCTCACATAAGTAAAACTAATTCATAATACCGGAAATTGAAATTGATAAACCCGGAAAAGGAATTAAAATAGATGTTATAAAAAGACAGGAGATTTTATAAATGAGTAAAACGTTGATTGTATATTTTTCCCGTAAAGGTGAAAATTACTGGAATGGCAGCATCAGGAATCTTTCTAAAGGAAATACAGAAATTGTGGCTGAGATGATCGCGGACTTAACGGGCGGCGATTTATTTCAGGTAGAAACGGTGAAAACTTACGCAGAAGACTATTACGCCTGTATTGATGAGGCAAAAAAAGAACTGCAGGAGGGCGCGCGGCCGGAACTGAAGCAGTACTGTGATAATCTTGACAGCTACGAAAATATTGTGATAGGTTTTCCTAACTGGTGGGGAACAATGCCGATGGCGATGTTTACTTTCCTGGAGCATTATGATCTGACCGGAAAAAAGATTATCCCGTTCTGTACCAATGAAGGAAGCGGCATGGGCAGCAGTGAGCGGGATCTGAAGAAGATCTGTAAAGGGGCTGAAGTGAAAAGCGGTCTGTCCATTCACGGGGCAGAAGCAGCTCAGTCACGCGCAAAAGTAGAAGCATGGATAAGAAAGATGGTGTAATGATGGATATATTTGAAAATGTAAAGAAAAAATTCGGTTTCGGATGTATGAGACTGCCCATGAAAGGCAGTGAAGTAGACAAAGAAGAGTTCTCAGAAATGGTGGACACTTTTCTGGAAAACGGCTTCAACTACTTTGATACGGCACACGAATATCTGGGAGGACTCAGCGAGACGGCTCTCCGCGAATGCCTGACAAGCCGTTATCCCCGCGACAAATACATACTCACCGATAAACTGACGAATTTCTTTTTTAAAACGGAAGAGGACATCCGTCCGTTTTTTGAGAGTCAGCTGGAGGCGTGCGGCGTGGATTATTTTGACTTCTATCTGATGCACGCGCAGAGCGCGGACAATTTTGCTTTCTTTAAAAAATGCCGTGCTTATGAAACTGCGCTGGAGCTGAAAAAGGAAGGAAAGATCCGTCACTTCGGAATCTCTTTCCATGACAGGGCAGATGTGCTGGAGCAGATCCTGACCGAGTACCCCCAGATCGAAGTGGTGCAGATCCAGTTTAATTATCTGGATTATGAGCAGCATGGAGCAGATGGAAGATAATATAAGCTATATGAAAGATTTCAGGCCGCTGTCTGAGACGGAGAAAAAAGCGATCGACAAAGTCAGAGAGAGCTTTCAGTCCAAGAATCTGATCCAGTGTACGGCCTGCCGCTACTGTACGGCAGGATGTCCGAAACAGATTTCCATTCCGGATCTGTTTGCCTGCATGAATGCCAAGAAAATCTTCCATGACTGGAACACGGATTATTACTATAATAATGTACACACAGTAAATAACGGGAAGGCGTCAGACTGCATCAAATGCGGCAAGTGTGAGAAAGCCTGTCCCCAGCATCTGCCGATCAGACAGCTGCTTGTGGATGTGGCAGAGGAATTTGAAAAACAAACAGAGGAATAAGGCGGATCAGTGAGAATCACCCGCGTCATTGACGAAATAAGCGGTTATCTGGTACAGTGTAACTGGTACAGAAATGGAACGTCAATGAAAGAAAGGGTGATTCTTTGCTGTTTCGACAGATGAAGTATTTTACTGCTGTTGTGGAATGCGGCAGCTTTACTGAGGCGGCGGAGCAGTGTTATATATCCCAGTCCGCCATATCCCAACAGATACGGGCGCTGGAAAAAGAACTGGGCGTGGAGCTGATTCACAGGGAAAACAGGAAGTTTACCCTGACTCCGGCAGGGGAGTATTTTTACAGTCGGAGCAAGGGACTTCTGGAGGAGGTGGATGATATCCGCAGGGAGACCGTCCGGATCGGACAGGATGATGAACTGCAGCTTCGTATCGGATATCTCCGGTGCTACAGCGGTCAGGAGCTCCATCAGGCTGTAGCGGAATTTTCACGGCTTTATCCGGAAGTATCCATCAGCATTGTCAACGGAACGCACGAAGAGCTGTATGATCTGCTGCGGTTCGGAGGAGTGGATCTGATCCTCAGCGATCAGAGGAGAGCCTTTTCCAGCCAGTATGAGAATTACCAGCTGCTGCAGTGCGGATGTTATGCAGAACTTTCGGTCAGCAGTGATCTGAGCAGCCAGGAGTCAGTGGAACTGGACAGTCTGAAGCGGATCCCCTGTATCCTGATCTCTTCCAGAGAACAGCAGAATACGGAGCAGGATTATTTTCAGAACACTCTGGGATTCGGAGGTCAATTCCTGTTCGCGGAAAACCTGGAGGAAGGGCGGCTGATGGTAGCCGGCAACCGGGGATTCCTGCCGATTGAGAGTGTGGGTACCCTTCCGCCGGCAGGAGCGGCCATCCGGCGGCTGCCCATTGTCCGGAACGGACAGCAGCTTCAGAGAAATTACTGTGTGTTCTGGCTGAAAGACCAGACAAACTATTATATCGAAGAATTTGCGGGAATTCTCCGGAAACTTCTTTTATAACCAAAGCTGAAAGGGGACTGACATATGATTGAAGTTGAAGTAAAGCTTCCCATCCCGGATCCGGAAGGGGTAAAAAACAGGATTCTGGAGGCGGGTTTTAAAGAGCAGAGGTTTATTGAGGAGCGGGATACATATTTTGACAATGCCCGTGGAGACATTAGAGCGAACGGAGAAGCTCTCAGAGTCCGTGAGACGAAAGACTGCCGTACAGGTAAAAAACAGGCACAGATCAATTATAAAGGAAAGAAGCTGGATACGCAGACGATGACCCGCAGAGAATTAGAAACCGGGGTAGAGGACGGGGCGGTCTGCCGGGAGATTCTGCAGGCCATCGGGTACTCTCCCGCAGAGCCGGAGGTGATTAAGGTCAGGACAATGCTGCAGAAAGATTCCGTCACGGCCTGTCTGGATAATGTGCGGGGACTGGGCGATTTTCTGGAACTGGAGATTCTGGTGGAAAGGGAAGAGAAAAAAGATGCCGCCCTGGGTCAGATCAAAGACATCCTGAACAGTCTGGGGTATCAGGTCTCCGACACAGTTCAGACCTCTTATTTATCTATGCTTCAGAGAAAGGCAGATAAAGAAGGATATCAGAATGAATGAAAGTTCTGGTATCCTTTTTGCTGCTGTGCGGTCGCATCAGTAAAACTTATCAGAACTATTCGGAATTAAAATTGTTGATTTCGGCAGAAAGCTTACAATAAAGTTATCAGAAAGAGGTGGATTCATTATGGAAAAAGATGTAATGATTTTAACAGGCGCGGGACAGATCGGCATGGCGATTGCCCGCTGTATGGGATATGGAAAGAAGATTGTAATCGGAGATAAGAATCCGGATAATGCGCAGGCTGTCGCAAAGATCATGAATGACGCCGGATATGATGCAGACGCCGTGGAGATGGATCTCTCTTCCCGTGAGTCCATTAAAAATCTGATCGCAAAAGCGCAGGAGTACGGAGATATCACTATGCTGGTAAATGCGGCAGGGGTTTCTCCCAGCCAGGCGCCCGTTGAGGCAATCCTGAAAGTAGATCTGTACGGTACGGCGGTACTTCTGGAGGAAGTGGGCAAGGTGATCAGAGAAGGCGGCGTGGGAGTGACAATCTCAAGCCAGTCCGGACACCGTATGCCGGCCCTTACGCCGGAGGAAGACGAACAGCTTGCCTGCACGCCCGCAGAGGACCTGCTGAAGCTGGACATTCTTCAGCCGGAGAATATTAGAGATACGCTGCACGCTTATCAGATGGCGAAACGCTGCAATGAGAAGCGGGTCATGGCAGAGTCCGTAAAGTGGGGAGAGAAGGGAGCGCGGATCAATTCCATTTCTCCGGGAATTATCGTAACGCCGCTGGCCATTGACGAATTTAACGGTCCCCGGGGAGACTTTTATAAAAACATGTTAGCGAAGTGCCCTGCAGGACGTCCGGGAACAGCGGACGAAGTTGCCAACGTGGCGGAACTTCTCATGAGCGATAAGGGCGCATTTATCACCGGCGCGGATTTCCTGATCGACGGAGGAGCCACAGCTTCTTACTTCTATGGGCCGCTGAAGCCGGAAGCGTAAACAGGCGCAGCGGAGCTCACGCAACGCCGGACATTTTAATATGCTTTAAACGAAAAGAATCCTGAAAAGGGTTCTTTTTTTGATGGCATTTTAATAATTCTGAAACATTTTTCAAACCTTTTTCAAATAATGAAAGCCCATACTTCAATAATGAGAACATGAGGTCTGTTTATGAGTAGCGGGGATGCAAAAGGGAGTGATCCGCTGGATGCCAGTGAAAAATTCTTATAATCCAAACCGGAAACAAGGAGAAAATGTGGAGGGAGGTCAGCGCTTGAAAAAATGAAAAAGTTCATGATACATTTGCTTGTTTATATAAGCACGGCGGCAACGGCTGTTTTATCCATTATACAGGCAGGAAAACAGATACTGCCGTGGATTGCCAGAATAGTGGTGTATGTCCTGGCAGCTGTTCTGCTGACGCTTTCATGCGTGTTTTTTTATCACGATCTGAGGGAGAATGTTATAAAGAAAATCCTTGAAGTTATAAAAAAGAATCCTCTTGGAGAACGTTTTCTTGCCGACTACACGTTTCGTACCATCCTTACCACTCTGCCTGCATTTTTGATCAATGTGGCATATACGGTGTATAACGGTGTGATCGGGATCATGAACCAGTCTGTCTGGTTCATTACAATGGCAGTCTATTACAGCCTGCTGGGAATCATGCGTTACCGTGCAGTAAGTACAGGAAGAAAAATATCACGTCTGGATGACAGGGAACAGATCAGGAAGAAGGAACTTTCCGTGATAAAGACAGACGGCATTCTGCTTCTGGTATTGAATCTGGCGCTGAGCGGCGTTGTACTTCTGACGATCGCCCAGGATACGGCGAAAAGATATTCAGAGATCATGGTGATATCTATAGCGGCATATACCTTTTATAAGATCACAATGGCAGTGGTCAATATGGTAAAGGTAAGAAAAAGGAAGTCGCCGATCCTGATCACGATCCGCAATATAGGCGCTGCGGATGCACTGGTATCCATGCTTACCCTGCAGGCGGCGATGTTTGCCTCATTTCAAGATAAAAATAGCTTGAATACCAATCAGATGAACGCCATCACCGGACTGTCTGTCTGTATCCTCATATCAATATTGGGAATAAGCATGATCTGGTATGCCTGGAAGAAAAAGAAAGAATCCTGAGCGCATCAGGATTCTTTCTGATATTATTCAGACAGAAGTCAGGCGCGTTTTCCATTGCGTAGCTGTAACCGCAGTAGTTCAGCATTTCGATATCATTTCCGCCGTCCCCGAAGGCAGCGTACTGCTCCGGAGAAATTCCCCAGCGCTCTGCAAGCCGCTTCAGGCCGGACGCCTTGTGACAGCCCGGAACGATCAGATCAATGGAGCCGTGACCGCTGGTTGTGGGCTCAACTTTCCCGCCGAGCCGCTCACGGAACATGTCGTAATAAAAATAGGTTTTTTCTTCCGGGACTGTGGGCGCAAATTTAAGTATCTGGTCACTTACTTCTTTAAAATCATCTGTCCACTGCAAACGGTGGTAATAGATCTTTGTAAGGTCAAAAAACTCCCGGCTTACGGTTCCGCGCTGACAGTATGCGCTGTTTACGCCGCACAGGACATTCAGGATTTCCGGATATTCCCTGCACAGATCGATAACAGCATAAATGTTAATGCTGGTTCTGCAGCGGGTTCTGTGTTATTATCTATATAAAAATCACCTGTTTTTCATAATTTCTATACAGAAGGTATCATACAGATAATAAGGAAAGCCTGCAGATTTCTGTTCTGCCGGATGAGAAGGCTTCCCGGAAAGGACGGTCTGAATATGGAAAAATATAAGAGAATATTTGTTGTGGTTATAGACTCTCTTGGTGTGGGAGCAATGGAGGATTCCCCTGAGTTCGGAGACGTGGATGTGAATACTCTGGGGCATATCTCCCGGTCTGTGGACAGCTTTGTCATCCCGAATCTTCAGAAGATGGGCATGGCAAATCTTACACCGCTGAAGCAGGTGGAACCGGTGAAAAACAGCCTGGGATATTACGGAAAGCTCCGGGAGAAAAGCAAAGGGAAAGACACCATGACCGGACACTGGGAAATGATGGGGCTTGAGGTAAAGAAGCCCTTTAAGACATTTACGGAGCACGGATTCCCGCCGGAACTGATCCGGGAGCTGGAAGAAAAGACCGGACATAAGGTAATAGGCAACAAAAGCGCCAGCGGAACAGAGATCCTGGATGAGCTGGGAGAGGAAGAGATCGCCACAGGACATATGATCGTATATACGTCCGCGGATTCTGTCCTGCAGATCTGCGGCAACGAAGAGACTTTCGGCCTGGATGAGCTGTACCGCTGCTGTGAGATCGCCCGGCAGATTACCATGAAGGATGAGTGGCGTGTGGGACGGGTCATTGCCCGCCCTTATGTGGGAAAGAAAAAAGGAGAATTCCGGCGCACCAGCAATCGCCATGACTACGCGCTGAAGCCTTTCGGAAAAACCGCGCTGGACGCGCTGAAAAGCGCCGGTCTGGACGTGATTTCTGTGGGGAAGATCCGGGATATTTTCGATGGGGAAGGAATCACCCGGAGCTATAAATCCAAAAGCTCGGTTCACGGTATGGAGCAGACCATTGCCCTTGCGCAGGAAGATTTTCACGGGCTGTGCTTTGTCAATCTGGTGGACTTTGACGCACTGTGGGGCCACAGAAGAGACCCGGAAGGATATGCGGCCGAGATTGAGCGCTTTGACGTGAATCTTGGCAGGCTTCTGCCGCTTCTCAGGGAGGAAGACCTGCTGATAATCACCGCGGACCATGGAAATGATCCCACCTACACAGGCACAGACCACACACGGGAAAAAGTGCCGTTTCTCGCATGGTCCCCGTCCATGAAAGGAAGGGGAGAACTGCCGGAGGCGGATACATTCGCCGTCATCGGCGCTACAGCAGCGGATAATTTCGGCGTTTCCATGCCTGAGGGAACCATCGGAACATCCCTGCTGGAAAAATTACAATAGATAGACAAAAAGAAAAGGAGACCGGTCAGATGGACTTTCATACAATACTCAGATTCCGGTGTCTGATTACAGACGGAGCAATGGGAACATACTACAGGGAGAAATACGAAAACAGCCCGGGAGCCCCGGAACTTGACAACCAGACAGAGCCTCAGAAAATTGAGGCGGTTCACAGAGAATATATTGAAGCAGGGGCCGACATTATCAGAACCAACAGTTTTGCCTCAAATGTAAAGACGCTCTGCGCGGATCTCTCCGGAGAGACAACCAGAGAAGAACAGCTGAAGCGGGTTTATGACAATGTGCAGGCGTCCTGCCGGATCGCCCGGTCCGCGGTGAGAAAAGAGCAGGAAAGAGCAGAAAAAACGGGAAAAATCCAAAAAGAGGTATATATAGCCGGAGATATCGGCCCTATACCGGAGCAGGACGACGGCAAAGAGGCGGAGGATATTCTTGAAGAATACAGAACCATGGCAAAGGCCCACCTGGATTCCGGAGTCAGGCTGATCTGGTTTGAAACCTTTTCGGATTTTGAACAGATACTGCCGGCGGCAGAGTGGATCCGGTCAGTCAGTGACGCATTTATCATGGCAAGCTTTTCTGTGAATATGTATGGCTATACAAAAACAGGAATCAGCATGAGAGAACTTCTCAGGACTGCTGAAGAAAGCAGTCTGATTGACGGAATCGGGTTTAACTGCGGTATCGGGCCATCCCATTTATGCAGGCTTCTGAGAAGGCAGAATCTGGGAAAAATGATTGTATCTGCCGTGCCGAATGCCGGTTACGCGGAACGGATTGAGAACAGAATGGTCTATCGGGACAATGCCGCATACTTCTGTGAAGCGCTGGAAGAGATTGCGGATCTGGGCGTAAATATGATCGGCGGATGCTGCGGAACCAATCCGTCCTATACGAAGAAACTGGCCCAGACGGTAGGAAACCGGCCTGCCGCAAAAAGACTGGAAGACCGGCCGGAAGAGAGGGCGGAGTCGGAGATCCGCTATGACAACAACCCCTTTATCCGAAAGATTTATTCCGGAGAAAAGGCGGTTATCGCAGAGCTGGATCCGCCTTTTGACGGAAATGACAGGAAGATGACAGAAGCAGCGGCGGTTCTGAAGCAGGCGGGAGTGGAGATGATTACCTTTTCCGATTCCCCTATGGGCAAAATGAGGGCGTCAGGCGTCATGTCCGCGGTCAAGATCGCCAATCAGCTGGAAGTAGAGACCATGCCCCATATTGCGTGCCGGGACAGAAACGCAATCGGAACCGGCTCTGAAATACTGGGCGCGTATATGAACGGCATCCGGAACTTCCTGATTGTTACCGGGGATCCGGTTCCGTCGGGAGACCGGGGCAGCATCAAGTCTGTCTACGATTACAACTCGGTTACCCTGATGAATTATATCCGGCAGCTGAACAAAGAATATTTCTCGGAAGATCCCATTGCCTATGGCGGAGCCCTGAATTATGGGAGAGCCAATATTGACGCCGAGATCAGAAGGATGGAGAAAAAATGCCGGGCCGGAGCGTCCTTTTTCCTGACCCAGCCGATCTATTCGGATGAGGACGTAGAAAGAATCCGCTACATAAAAAGCAGAATCGATACAAAGATCATCTGTGGCATTATGCCTCTGGTCAGCTACCGAAACGCAGTATTCATGAAAAATGAAATCACGGGTATTCACGTTCCGGATGAGATTATCGCACAGTACCGTAAAGATATGAGCCGGGAAGAAGCACAGGCCGCGGGGGTCCGCATTGCAGTGGAGATCGCGGAGAAACTCCGGGATACCGCCGACGGATACTATTTCATGGTGCCCTTCAACCGGGCCCGGATGATTGCGGAAATTATGGAAGAGATTCGGATCTGACGGAGGGAACTTCCGGATAACAGGCAGAAACCGGAAGGGAAGGAAGTTTTTATAAGACGGATTCAGAAGAAGGGGACAGGGAATCCGGATTCCCTGTCCCCTTCTTCTGAAAGGTGCATCAGAAAACTCCCCGGCCTCCCGTTTTTCCATTCCCCAGTCCGGAAAATCCCCTCGCAGTTCCTCATAAGGCAAAAAAGGCAGGGAGTTTTAGCGGCGAGGGCGGCGGATGTTCAGCGCAGGCAGTACTGATGCTCTGAATATGGGCAGCCGCAGCCGGAAACGCTCCGATCTTTTCTTGTTTTTTGAACTTTGGAATTGTCGGGGATACTGCTGACCGGATTCAGGATATATAAACAGCTGGCGAAGTTCCGTCTTCGTTTTTCTGCCTGAATCCGGAATTGTGTGAAGGAGAAGTCAGCCGTAAGAGACTGGTGTGGTGCCGGAGGACCGTAAAGCAGCGCCGGTTCTTAGAGCGCGTCTTTTGCGCTCTTAGTACCGCTGCGTCTGCGATCCGAACGCAAGTGTGTCCTCCGGCACCACACCAGTCTCTTACGGCGTCCCTTCTCAATCATCCAAATCCGAATCATCCAAATCAATTTTCACAATCCAGTCAAATACATTTCACCATTCAATCACCTGGTCTACACACGGATTCCATAAACTGAATACAACAGTTCATACATGTATCCCGGAGCTGTATTCCGGGATTTCTGAGTGTCAGTTTACCTGAAAATGCGGAAAAACAATGCGGCAGAACCGCCCGGTCTTTCAGAAGGGAGGGAACAGGAAATGTCTTTTGACAGAAAAATATTCGGAAAACGGAAAAACAGAAAAAAATGGATTATAGCAGGTGCATCGCTCTGTGCTCTGGCAGCCGCGGGGACAGCACTTTTTTTCTATGTATCGGCAAAAGAGGAAGAGAACGAAGATGAACTGGCGGAACAGATCAGCCGGATCAGTGAAATTTACACGGAAGAATATCAGACCGGTGTGCAGAGCAGGCTTGAAGAGGCGAAAGCATCCGGAGATTACACGGAAGAAAGTATGCTTATCGAACCGGATCCGTTCGGAACCAATTCTCTTTCGCTTTACGTGTATTTTGAGACAGAAGAAGCAGCGCAGGTATCCTACAGCGTTTCTGCTGAAGATGAGGATATAGCTGACTTTTCCGCTGTGCCTGCCTCGGAGGAAACAGCATCCGGAGAACATGAATTTCAGGTGATCGGCCTGGTGCCCGGCATGGAAAATACGGTGACATTTACTGTGACTTATGAGGACGGCAGCGTAACAGTGTATACCTATACAACAGATGAGGTGGAAGCAGCCGGAGAGGAAGAGGTACAGCTGGATACGGAAGACGTCAGTGAAAATGCCGCTGAAGAACTAAGCAGCGGACTTTATGTAATCCTCGGCAATGACAGCGATGGCCTGGACTTTATGTACTATTACGACAATGACGGAGTACTGCGCGGAGAAGTTCCGCTGATCGGATACAGGAGCCACCGTCTCTTGTTTCAGGATGGTCTGATGTATTACAGCATTTCTGAGACACAGATCGCGGCGGTAAACAGTCTTGGAATGGCAGAAACAATATATGACACCGGCACATATGAGCTGCACCATGATTATGCTTTTGACGCGGACGGCAATCTGCTGGTGCTGGCAACTGACACGGAAAGTGACAGCGTGCAGGATCAGGTAATCCGGATCGACCGGGAGACCGGGGAAATAACAGGAGAGCTTGATCTGGGCGCCCTGTTTCCGGACTATAAAGAAACCTGTACAGAAAGTGAAGACGGAGAGCTGGACTGGATCCATATTAATACGCTGCAGTATCTGGAAGATGAGACTCTGATTCTGAGTTCGAGAGAAACTTCTGCAATTATAAAGATAAACAGTGCGTTTACAGAGCCGGAAATCGAGTACATGATCGGAAACAGCGGATTCTGGGAAGGAACAGGATATGAAGAGCTGCTTCTTGAAAAAGATGAAAGCAGCGGAGCATTTTCTGATACCGGCGGGCAGCATACGGTTACATATGAAGAAGACGAAAGTCTGGCGGAGGGTCAGTACTATCTGTATATGTTTAATAACAACCTCGGCGTAAGCGATTCCCGGGAATATGACTGGAGTTCTGTGGACGGAATCGCCACATCTGCCTCGGAGGGAGAGACATCCTATTTTTATAAATATCTTGTAGATGAGACTGCGGGAACCTATCAGCTTGTACAGTCTTTTGAAGTGCCTTTTTCCGCCTATGTCAGCAGCGCGCAGGAATATGGCAATAACATCATTATAGATTCGGGCATGGCGGGCGTATTCGGCGAATATGACGGGGAAGGCAATCTGATCCGGGAATACGGGATGGAACTGGCAAAGAACTATATTTACAGGGTATATAAATATGATTTCAGCCAATTCTTTACAATAAATACAGATACAGGAGGCGAATGGATGTGAAACACCGGACGGAAGAACAGGAGAGAATTCTGAATCTGGCTAAATGGGGAGAATGCAGGGAAATCCTGGAGGAATTGAGTGAAAGACAGCTCAGAAGCTTTCCTCCGGCTTTTACAAGCCGTCTGCTTTTTGAAGTGGTTCCGCTGAACACAAGGCCGGCGAGAGAACTGGCAATGTTTGTTTTTGAACATGGAAGATGGGACTGGAGAGAACCGGACGACGAAGGGATGCTTTTGCATAAAGTACTGATACAAAATGAACGTGTGGAGATGGCAGCAAAAGCGGCTGCCCGACTGAGAAAAAGAGACGCCGGTAATCCGGATCTTGCCCCGGTGTGGGCAGAACTGCTGTGTTATCTTCTGGAGAAGCAGCAGAGAAGCGCTGCGGCCGCCATGCTGAATAAAGGCGTCCTGAAATATGTGGATGAGGATGACCTGGATGAAGTATTCCGGAGGATCCTTTCCTATAAGGATATAGAACTTCTTGACACTGTGGTCAGATCCACAAAAGTGATTCCGGTTGAATTGATTCCAGTACCGGAAAATCTGTCAGACTATCAGTTTACAAGGGAACTGCTGAACCGGCATACGAAAGAAATTGAAATAAAAGATAATGAAAAAATCCTCTGGGAACTGGCTATTCTCTGTGAAGCGGAAGTTATGACAGAACGGCTTCTGAAAAAGACAAAGGACTATCAGTATCTTCCCCGGCTTGCGGAGGGCAGCAATACATTGTTCGAACTGCTTCTTCATATCCGCTGCAGGGATATTCTTGATGAAGTGAAAAAAGAAGTTCTCTACGGCGCTCTGAGGAGCGACAGGTGGAAGGAACGATTTGAGCTCCTGGCTGGAAAAGGCTGGAAAAAGAGCAGCCAGAACCACAAAGAAGCGATTCGCTTGACAGATGATTATTTAAAGATACTGGGAACAAAGAAATATGCACCGGGCAGGAGGGGGCATCTGGATCAGATAAATGACAGGGCAAGATTAAGATTTATAAGAGTATATGAACAGAAAAAGAAACTTTAAAAAAAGAATAAAAGTCAGGCTGAAATATGCAGGCATAATTCTGTCCCGTCTTTTCCGTTCGAGACTGACTGTTGTTATGACTGCCTTCTGTCTGGCTTTTTCTTTGCTCATCTGCAGACTTTTTTATCTTCAGATCATAAAAGGAGAAGAGTATGCCCGGGAATATGAGCTGCAGATCAGAAAGACAAAAGAGATCAAGGCGACCCGGGGGAATATATATGACCGCAACGGAAATCTTCTGGCATACAGTGAGCTGGCATATTCCATAACAATTGAAGATCCGACTTCTTCCGCGGATTCTGTTTCCGAAAGAAACAGAACAATAAACGGAATTCTGGAACAGGTGCTTGAAATTGTGGAAGAACATGGGGATTCCGTGATTAATTCTTTTGGCATTATTCTGGATTCCTCGGGCAGTTATCAGTTCAGTCAGACCAGTGAGACACAGAGACTCAGATTTGTGGCAGATGTTGCTGTCTTTTCCGAAAGAAAAACCGGGGTCTGCACAGAAATCATGGAGCAGCTTTCAGACAGCGCTGCCCCGGCTATGAATGATCTTTCCGATGAAATGCAGGATTATATGGAATATATCTGTGATACAGTACTGGATCAGAACGCCGGAATTATCGACAGCGGCAGATACAGATGATGAGACGTATCAGGACTGGTCAGACGGAGACATCAGTCTGTATGAGTGGCTGAATTACGCCATATCACAGAACTGGATTGATACAGCAAAGCTGGAAGAAACATCTTATTCCAGCGCCGGCGAGACGTATCAGGCGCTTCTGAGCTATATCGGGGAATATATCAGCAGTGACAGCGGATTTGACAAACTGATTTATGAAAAGCTTATTCAGTCCGGAAGTATAACAGGCGCGCAGATCTGCGCGATTGTATATGAACAGGGTGTGCTGGAGATGGATGAAGAGCTCTACAGCGGGCTGCGCTCCGGAGAGATAAGCGCGTATTCCTGGCTGTGCGAACGGATAGAAAATCTGGAGATTACGCCCGGTCAGCTTGCGCTGGAGCCCTGCTCCGGGGGAGTGGTAGTGACAGATCCGGATACAGGAGATGTGCTGGCATGTGTTTCTTATCCTGGATATGACAATAACCGCCTGGCAAATACAATGGATACGGACTACTACAATGAACTTATCAGCGGTATGAACAATATTTTTTACAACCGGGCCACCCAGGAAAAAACAGCACCTGGTTCTACGTATAAGATGGTTACCGCGGCGGCGGCGCTGACGGAAGGGCTGATCGACAGCAGCAGTACTGTATACTGCAGCGGAGAATTTACAAAGGTTACGCCAAGTCCCAAATGCTGGATCTATCCCAGCGCGCATGGGTCTCTCAATGTAGTCGGAGCGCTTCAGAATTCCTGCAATGACTTCTTTTATGAAATGGGATACCGGCTTGCGACAGACGAAAATGGAGTCTATGACAGTGATCTGGGCACGGATACTCTGGCCGGATATGCGGAAATGTTCGGTCTGGGAGAAACATCCGGACTGGAACTTACGGAAGCGGAACCGGAAATTTCAGACGAATACGCCGTGCAGTCGGCGATCGGTCAGGGGACGAATAATTTTACAGTCAGCCAGCTGAACCGTTATGTAACAGCGGTCGCAAACCGGGGGACTGTATATTCGCTGACACTTGCGGACAAAGTGACAGATTCAGACGGTAATCTGATTAAAGATTATGAGGCAGAGACAGTAAATATAATGGATGAAATCAGCTCAGAGACGTGGGATCTGATACAGACGGGCATGGAACAGATGGTGTCGAATTCATCTGTATTTTCAGATATTGACTTCTCTATGGCAGGCAAGACAGGCACGGCGCAGCAGAGTTCCCTGCATCCCGACCATGCGCTTTTTGTAGGATATGCGCCGGCGGACTCACCGGAAATCTCTATTGCGGTCAGAATGGCTTACGGATACAGCTCGTCTTACGCGGCGGAGATCGGACGGGATATTGCGCGGATTTATTTTGACGCGGACGCGGCGGATGAGATTATAACGGGAAGCGCGGCCGAACTGGGAGACGCGCTGTCAGGAGACTGATCCTGGCGTGAGATTTTCACAAATAATTCAAAAAGAAGGTCTCAAAGTTTAAATTCAGTTTAAAAAGCCGCTTTAGAATAAACAAAACAGAAGGACAGAGAGAGCCGGAGTATCAGGCGTCTGTCTTGTTTAAAATCAAACAGGAAAGGACAACAAAATGATAGAAGTCAATAATCTGACAAAATATTACGGAGATCATAAAGCTGTCGACAACATATCTTTTTCTGTGCAGGACGGTACAGTATGCGGCTTCCTGGGGCCTAACGGCGCAGGAAAATCTACGACTATGAATATTATGACAGGATGCCTGTCCGCAACGTCCGGTACTGTAACCATCGGCGGGTATGATATCTTTGATCATCCGATTGAGGCCAAGAAACAGATCGGCTATCTGCCGGAGCAGCCTCCGCTTTATCTGGAGGAAACGCCCAGGGAATATCTGCGTTTTGTGGCGGAGGCGAAAAGACTTCCGAAGGAGTCAATAGAAAAAGAAATAGAAACTGTTATGGAGGAGACACAGATTTCAGACGTCGCGGACCGGCTTATTAAGAATCTTTCGAAAGGATACAGACAGCGGGTGGGAATCGCGCAGACACTGCTGGGAAGTCCGGGAGTCATTATTCTGGATGAGCCCACGGTCGGGCTGGATCCGATACAGGTTGTCGAGATCCGTGATCTGATAAAATCTCTGGGCCGCAAACATACGGTTATCTTAAGCAGTCATATTCTTTCTGAGGTTCAGCATATGTGCGATGAGATCCTGATTATATCAAAAGGCAGGATCATCGCCTGTGATACGACAGAAAATCTGGAAAAAATGCTGCAGCCGAAGATTACTCTGGAAGTCGTGACGGATGCGGAACATGAGGAAAGTGAAGAGGTGCTTTCTTCTATTGAAGAAATTGAAAAAGCAGAATATACACCTGCCGAAACAGAAGGCCTGCTTAAAATTCAGATTGAGACAGCTCCGGAAAATGAACTGGCAATCCGGAAGGTACTTTCGCTGAAATTCGCGGAAAAGGGACGGGCTCTGCTTAAATGCGATACAGTGAAGGCAAATCTTGAGGAAATCTTTATCGAACTGACCAATCCGGAATCCGCTGAGGAAACAGAAGAGGATGGTCCGGATGACAATATCAGCTGGCAGGAAGTTCTGCCGGAAAAAGCTGAGCCGGAGGAGAAAACGCCGGCCCTGCCGGAGGCAGAAGCAGAAGAGAATGCCTCCGGTCCGGAAGAAACGGAGCAGGAGGGATATGATACGGCGGAGACCGGAGAGGAGGAAACAAAATGACAGCAGTATTCCGGCATGAAATGCGACTGTACTTTTCAGGGCTTACGGCTTACGTATATGGAGCGTTTTCCCTGTGTTTTGTTGGAATATACATGATGTACTATAACCTGAATTATGCATATGCCAACTTTGAGTACGCTCTTGCAGGGGCTTCTTTTGCGTTTATCATTATGATTCCGATTGTTACCATGCGTATTATCGCGGAAGAAAAGAAACAGAAGACAGACCAGCTTCTGTATTCTCTGCCCATTTCCACGACACAGATTGTTGTCGGAAAATATCTGGCGGCGCTGCTTACTTCCGTAATTCCCATGATTATTGTAATTGCCTACCCTCTGATGCTTCAGAATTACGGGAATCTCTATCTCCCTACCTCATATGGAGCGCTTTTCGGATATATTATGCTGGCGGCATCGCTGCTGGCGATCGGGATTTTTATCTCATCTGTTACGGAATCGCAGCCCATGGCTGCAGGAATCTGTTTCGCGGCAATGCTGCTGAATTATTATATGGTTACCCTGGCGGAATACGCCACATCCTCCGCTTACGGTTCGCTGGCGGCCATCCTCATCCTGGAATTTATCCTGGCGGCGCTGATGAATCATATGACCCGGAACGATATTCTGTCTCAGTGTCTGGGGGCGGCAGCCATGCTTGTTACAGTGGTTTTATATCTGTACAGAAGCGAGTGGTTTGAAGGGCTGTTTCCGAAGATTCTGGAAAACATATCTGTTTATGAAAGATTTTATGAATTTGTGGACGGCATTTTTGATTATACCCATGTGGTATATTTCATCAGTGTTATTATATTTTTCCTGTTTTTAACTGTTCAGTCACTTGAGAAAAGGAGATATAACTAATGAAGATCCCGGGCAGAAAATATATAAAAGAGATACAACGTCAATTTGGCACCCGGTCCAGCAAAGCAGGGAGCTACAGCTTTTTCCTTACGGTAATTGTGCTTGCAATTCTTATTACGGTAAACTTTGCTCTCAGTTTTTTTCCGGACAGCTATACGCAGGAGGACCTGACTGCCAGCCAGCTTTATTCCATTTCCAGCCAGTCAAAAGTGCTTTTAAGCTCACTGGAAGAAGATATTACAATTTACTGGGTGGTGGCCGCGGGAGAAGAAGATGAATATGTAGAAAAGCTTCTTCATAATTATGAAGACTACAGCAGCCGGGTAACTGTTGAGAAAAAGGACCCGGACCTGAATCCGGATTTTACAAATTCTTACACAGAAGAAACTGTCTATAATAATTCGGTCATTGTAGAGTGCGGCGACAAGTTCCGGTATATCAGCTATGAGGACATGTATGAGACAAGCAGCATGTCTTATTATTCCATGTATTCAGATCCGGATCAGTTTGCAGGCGAGAGCCTGATTACATCCGCTATATCCTATTGTATTACCGAGGAGCTTCCGGTGGTTCATATTCTGGAAGGTCATGGAGAGGCGGAGCTGACGGAAAGTTTTACAGAAGCGCTTGAGAGAGACAACCTGGAGACTGCGGCCCTGTCCCTTCTGGAGTATGAAGCGGTTCCTGACGAAGTGGAATGCATTCTGATTAACGCGCCTTCTACAGATATCTCGGAAGACGAAAAAGATATGCTTATTGAATTCCTGGAAGGCGGCGGACGGGTTCTTATACTGAGCGGGACCGCTCCGGAAGATGAACTGGTGAATCTGAACGCTGTCGCGGAATATTACGGCATCTCTGTTCTGGAGGGTGTTGTAATTGAAGAGAGTACGGACCACTATGTATTCGGCACTCCGGTGCTCCTGATGCCGGATATGAATTCCAGCGATATTACAGATCCGCTTATCTCTGATAACTACCGGGTGATTATGCCCGTATCAAAGGCTCTGGATGTGTCCACGGCGGCGGATGATGTGACAGTAACATCTCTTCTGGAATCTTCGGAGGAGTCCTTCATTAAGGAAGAAGGATACGACATTGAGACATACGAAAAAGAAGAGGGAGATACAGAAGGACCGCTTACCCTTTCGGCGCTTGTTACAAAAGACCTGGATGATGAGAAACAGATGCAGCTTGTGTGGATCGCGTCGTCTGAGATGCTGGAGGAGGTATATAATTCTTATTCATCAGACGCCAACGAGGATTTTGTTCTCAATGCACTGGAAATGATGTGTGAAAAAGACGACAGTATTTCTGTGCGGTCCAAGAGTCTTGCCAACGAATTTCTGACAATCAGCACCAGTGATTCATCCTTCATTAAAGTAGTAACCATAGGCGTGATTCCGGCAGCGTATCTGCTGATTGGTATTGCTGTTGTAGTAAGGAGGAAACGGAGATGAACCGCCGAAAGAGACTGGCCGTCCTTCTGGGCGTCCTCGCAGTATGTGCCGGAGGGGCAGTTATTATTTCCCGGATAAATTTTGAGGAGAAAATGACAGGAACAACGACGAAAGTCGTGGATGTTGACAGCGCGGAGATTACATATCTGGCATGGAATTATGAGGATGAAGTTGCGTTTGTCCGGGAGGATGGTGAATGGGAATACGAAGCGGATGAAAAAATGTCTGTCGACCAGAATCTTCTGGATGAAATCGCGGAAAACCTGTCGCAGATCACATCCGACAAAAGAGTAGAGGAGGTAAAGACGCTTGGTATTTACGGCCTGAGCGACCCGGCTTATACGATTACAATCGAAGCCGATGAGACCTATGAAATCTCCATAGGCGACGAGACATTTTCCGATGGAGAAGTATATATATCCACAGGAGACGACTACGTATATCTGACGGATTCGGAGCTGATTGAAAATATATCCTACTCTCTTCTGGACTGCGTGCAGAAGGAAGAAATCCCGGATATGGAAACCATTTCTTCAGTGTCTGTAGAAAAAGAGAAGTCAGTGGACATTGTTTATGAAGAAAACAGCGGCTACTGCTACAGTGACGCTTATACCTACTATCTGAAAGACGGGGATGAGTACCGGAATCTTGACAATACGAAAACGGAAGAGACATTTGCTGCCCTTTCGGAATTTGCCTGGGAGGAGTGTGTGGATTACTATGCTGAAGACTCAGAGCTGGCCTCCTACGGACTGGATGAACCGGATGCGGCAGTGACGGTTGTCTATCTTGAAGAAGGAGAGGATGAGAAACAGGAATTTTCCTATGAAGTGGGAACTTCCGGGGACGCATATTATGCGAAGCTTAAAGATTCAAGTATTGTCTACAGCGTCAGTGAGGACGTATATAACGCCGCGGTGGACGCGTCTTATAAAGAGTTGAAACCGGATGAAGTAATTCTTCTGGACTGGGACACTGTGGAAAGCATTGATATCGGAATAGACGGAAATATCTATGAAATTGAAATTGAAAGCAGCGAAGACGGAGAATATACCTGTTCCTTAAACGGATCGGAAATTGAATTCGGAGATATTCTTGATCAGATATCCGATATTGCAGTATCAGATGAAGAGGAAGCGGAAACGGATGACAGTAAAGCGGAACTTTCGTTTACATTTCATCGGAACACAGAAACATATGATACAGTGGAACTCGAGTTTGACCAGTACAACGGAACTTACTGTATCGCGGTTCTGAACGGAGAAGATACAAACTGCGTGGAACGAGAGGCGGTAATTGATTTGAAAGAAGCGATCAATTCAGTGATTCTGGACAGTACATATGAGGAGTAAATATGGAAGCGTTTTGGATTTTAAACGGAGCGGCGGACGAAAAGCTTTATCGTAATATAGAAAAATACGGCATGCTGAAAGGATTTCTTACATACAGGCCTCAGCCTGCTGAGGAGGATAGAAAGCAAAGTTTACAAACACAGAAAGAGACTGAAGAACAACGGTTTTCAAGAACCTGTCTGGTATATGCAGACCAGAAAGGCTATTATCTTTACCGGGACAAAATCAGCCGGCTGCATAAAGCCGGCTGCCCGGTTATCCTGGTTCCTTCATCAAAGCGGGAAACGCAGGAAATCCGAAGACACAGCAGAAAAGCCTCAGCCTGGACGTCATATCCGTTTTCTTTCAGCGAGTTTCGGAAAACAGCAGACAGATATCTGAACCCGGAGGTAAAGAAAAAAAGAGACCTATATTACGGAGAAAGGCTGTGGATTGAACGTTCCGGACATCTGATTGTCTTCAGAGACAGAAAAATACAGCTGGGGCCTTATGAATTTGACATCCTGGTATACATTCTGGAGAAAATAGGAACAGCTGTGAGCAGGGAAGAGATCAACCAGATCCTTCCTTTCAGGAAAAGAGAAAGTACCAGAAATGTAGATACCCATATAAAAAATATCAGACGTATACTGGATATGCAGGATGTTATAATAAGCGTACGCGCGGTCGGATACCGGGTGGATACGGATAAATTTTACAGGGAGTGTGTGAAGTAAACAGAAAAAATACAAACTCCACGTACAGGCAGCAATGAAAAGGATTGAAAGCATTTATTCCGGAAGAGATACGGTAAAGGTACTTCCGCAGTCAGGGATGCTTTCGACCTGGATGCTGCCCCGGTGAAGCCGGATGATTTTCTGTACCAGCGACAGTCCCAGTCCGTTTCCTTCTGTAGAGTGGGAAAGATCCCCCTGATAAAATTTATCGAATACTTTCTTTTGGGTTTCTTTGTCCATTCCGATTCCGTTGTCTGTGATTCTGACAGTGAAATTCTCACCCTCTTTGCCTGCTCGGATGGAAACGGAGCCGAACGGAGGGGAAAATTTAACAGCATTGTCAATCAGATTAACCCAGACCTGTTTCAGAAGATCCGGGCTGCCCGGAATTATCCTGTCTTCCAGATTGAGTTCAAAAAAGATTCCTTTTTTCTCCCATTTCTGTTCAAGCTGCAGAATTGACTCACGTATCTGCTCGGCTGCATTGCAGGGTGACACATCCCGGAGCCTGGTAATACTTTCTACTTTTGTCAGGCTGAGAACATTAGAAGAAAGAGCGGCAAGACGTCCGCATTCAGATATAATGATATCCAGATATTCTTCCTGTTCCTCTTTGCTTAAATTCCCTTTTTTTATAAGCCGGGCAAATCCCATAACAGACATAATAGGTGTTCTGAATTCATGAGAAAAATTATTGATAAAATCAGAATGCAGCATTTCAATTCCGGCCAGCTCATCTGTCATCTTGTTAAAACTTTTAGAGAGTTCACGGAGTTCTTTCGGATGTTTCAGATTAATCTTTGTATGGAAATCCCCTTCCGCTACAGCATGGATCGCGAGAATCAGCCGGTTAACCGGGCGCAGGGGAATATGGCTCAGTGCGAGAGTGAGTATTACACCGGTACATACGCTGAGAATTCCGGTCTGAATCAGGAACGGAATCAGAGGCGTGTCCGGTCTTCCTTTAATGAGTCCGGAATTTACGGCCAGTATGATTATTCCATTACTCAGTATCATGGTAAGCAGCAGAAGAACAAAAATCAGACCTGTGCTTAAAAAGATCATTGGTATATTGGATCTGACCTGACGTTTCATGGCGCCGCCTCCTTTACCTGTGCTTTATATCCCAGTCCGCGGATGGTAATGATATCAAAGTCGGGATTCTCTTTCAGGTGACTGCGGAGCCGGTTGATATGTACGCTGACCGTAGCTTCCAGAGATTCAGAGGAAGGCCCCCAGATGTCTTCCAGAAGCTGAATGCGGGTAAATATTTTATTCGGATATGCCAGGAGTTTATAGAGGAGCATAAATTCTTTCGGAGGCAGAAAGGTCACATTGTTTCCCCTTCGGACAGTCATGGAGTCGCAGTCGAGTTCTGTTTTCCCCACAGAAAGCCTGTGTTCGGAAGCGATTCGCGCGCGTCTCAGAAGCGCTTTGATACGCAGAAGCAGTTCTTCCTCGTCTGCGGGCTTTGTCATGTAATCATCTGTGCCGGCGAGAAAACCATGCTTGATATTATCCGGGAGCTGTTTTGCCGATAGCATTAAAATCGGAAGATCATAGCGGCAGTCCCGGAGCAGTTTTGTAAATTCGTAGCCGTCCATTCCGGGCATCATAATATCCATAACAACCAGATCAATCGGAATCTCCTTTATCAGAAGCAGGGCTTCGCTGGCGGAAGCGGCAGTGTGCGCATGGTATCCCGAGTCAGCCAGGATGGTTCTGAGAAACCGGCGCGTATTTTTATCATCGTCTACAACCAATATATGAAACATATACAACCTCCTTCGTGTGTTCAAAAATACTTATTTAATATAGCATCAAATCGTGACCAATCTGTTGCCTGCGGCAGGGCTTCACAAATATTTCATAAAAGGAGACATAAAAGGAGACCGGAAGCGGCAGTAAACCTTCTCACGGATCTCCGAAAAGAAGAAAAACACATATTTTTCGGGAAATATTCATTAAACGGTCAAGAAGTTTACGTATTTATCGTGTACCGTACTGAACAGGAGTGTTTCAGGAGTACATCAGGAAAGGAGCAGTATGAAACGAATAAGACGTCTGGAAAGCGCTCTGGCTGCCGCTGTGCTGCTTCCCTGCTTTATGATTACATCTGTTACGGCAGCGCCGTCGGCTGACGAACTGGAACGGCAGAAGGAAACGGCGGAAAGTGAGGCGGAAGAACTCCAGGCTCAGCTGACAGAGCTTCTTACTAAAGTAGGTAAAATGGAGGAAGAACTGATTGCGACAGGAGAGAAGATCTCACAGGCGGAGGAGGATCTGAATGAAGCGGAAGCAGACGCGGAAGAGCAGCAGGAAAAGTACACAGAGGAACAGGAGAAAGTAAATGCCGAGCTGGAAGAAAAACAGGCAGAGATCGACAATTATGATGAACTGATACAGGCTGCGGCTGAAGCCGCGGCACAGGAGGCGCAGGAGCAGAATTCAGAAAGTGAAGATTCCGGAGATTCCTCTCAGACTGCTTCAGCTTCAGGGAACAGCCAGAACAGCGCGGGCACATCTTCCGGCGCCGCGTCCGGAGGCGATACGTCCGGCAGCAGTTCATCCGGAAGTTCGTCCGGTACAACGAGCGGCGACACGTCTGTGGCTCAGACAATTGTGAATGCAGCCTACAGTCAGCTTGGAGTACCGTATGTGTACGGAGGCACGACTCCGGGAGTCGGACTGGACTGCTCAGGGCTGGTACAGTACTGTCATTCTGTCGCGGGTATCTCATTGCCGAGAACGTCCCAGGAACAGGGCGGATGCGGAGTGGCAGTCAGTGATCCTCAGCCGGGAGATATTGTCTGTTACGGAGGACATGTGAGCATCTACATAGGAGACGGCAAGATGATTCATGCGCCGCAGACAGGAGACGTGGTTAAAATATCAGATGTATATGGTTCGCCGTGGTACAGGCGGTGCTGGTGATAAGATTTCCCGCGGGGAGGATACAGGTGTTCATGTGAAGTAAATAATCTTCCCTTGTATTCAGAGAAATTATCTGATATACTACATGAAGTTTCATAAACTGGTTCGAAATCCTCCCAGTATAAAAAACTAGGCTTAAACAGACATCTTCTGAAGAAGTATGCCTTTTTGTGGAGGATTTTGCCATAAAAAGCATATTTCATCAGGAGGTTTTTTTATGCCGAAAGTGATTATTGACTGTGATCCGGGAATTGACGACGCACTTGCTCTGCTGCTTGCGCTTGCGTCGCCGGAACTGGACATTTCGGGAATAACGACTGTGTCCGGAAATGTGCCGGCGGATATGGGGGCCCGGAATGCGAAAAAGGTACTCCGCCAGGCGGACAGAGAGGGGGTTCCCATTTATATCGGAGAGATGGTCCCCCTTGTAGGAACCTATGTGGACGCCATGGATACCCATGGAAGCGACGGACTGGGCGAGAGCTTCCTGCCGGATGTCCCCGGAAAATTCCCGGAAAAGCCGGCCGTGGAGTTTCTGGAAGAGACGCTGGAAAAGGAAGAGACAGTCATCCTTGCCCTGGGACCGATGACCAACCTGGCCCGGCTCTTTCAGAAACGGCCGGAGCTGATCCGACGGGTTCCCCGGCTCGTCTCAATGGGAGGCAGCTTCAGAAGCCACGGGAACTGTTCCCCTGTGGCGGAGTATAATTACTGGTGCGATCCCGAGGCGGCAAAGATCTGCTATGAGCTGTTTGCAGAGGCAGGAAAGAAGATTGAGATGGTGGGACTGGACGTTACCAGGAAGATTGTGCTGACGCCGAATCTTATATCCTATATGGAGCGTCTGGATAAGAAGACCGGCGGATTTGTCCGGAAGATTACCGGATTTTACATGGATTTCCACTGGGAATATGAGGGAATTATCGGCTGCGTGATCAATGATCCGCTGGCTGTCGCCTATCTGGTTGATCCGTCCATGTGCAGCGGATTTGACAGCTTCCTTGAAGTGGAGACAGAGGGGATCTGCCGGGGACAGACGGTGGTGGATTCCATGAATTTCTGGAAGAAAAAGCCAAACAGCCATGTGCTGACTGAGACGGACGCAAAAAGGTTCATGTCCTTTTTCCTGTCACGAATATTGAAAAAAGAGGATGGAACAGGGTGGAAACCGGAAGGGCTTACCTGCCTGGAAGAATTATAGAGCAGGTGTGCTGTGAGACAGGATACTTTTGAGAGCGAGGATGAAGATGAAGACAAAAGGATCAGGAAGAATTAATACATATCAGATCTGCCTTGTGGCAATGGCAGTTGTAATCAATATAGTGGGCGGGCAGATCGCGCTTATGCTGCGCCTGCCGGTTTATCTGGACAGTATCGGGACGATTCTGACAGGCGCCGTGCTGGGACCCTGGTTCGGAATGCTTCCCAATCTGTTGAGCGGCATTTTTATGGGAATGACAGTGGATATTTACTCTCTTTATTTTGCTCCGGTGGGTATGATCACGGGAATAATGAGCGGAATTCTGCTGCACGGAGAGACTGCGGGAAAGTCTGTGAAAGGGAGATGGATCTTCCTCAAGGGACTGGGCGTATCCGTGCCGGGGACGATTATGAGCGCAGTGATCAACGCGGCGCTGTTCGGCGGTGTGACCTCGTCCGGATCAACAGTGATTGTACAGCTGCTTGCCCGGACGCCTCTGGGGCTTACCGGGAGCATTTTCGCCGTGCAGTTCCTGACGGACTATATCGACCGCTGTGTTTCAATTTTCGCGGTGAGCGTGATCCTTCCGCTGGTATCCGGAGAACTGCGACGCAGAATATCAGGAGGCAGGTAGACAGATGGAACGCTACAGTGTAATTACGGAGAAAAACAGAAGGGAGATTGTGCTTCTGCGGGCGTTCCCGTGCGCCTGGGGCAAGTGTTCCTTCTGCGATTATATTGAAGACAACGGCAGAGATGAGGAAGAGATGGTACAGCAGAACCGTCAGGTGCTTTCATGCGTTACCGGAGAAACGGGCGTGCTGGAAGCGATCAATTCGGGAAGCTGTTTTGAACTCCCCCGCGCCACGCTGGAAGATATACGGAAAATTGTGCGGGAGAAAAAGATCCGCAGACTGATTTTTGAAAGCCACTGGATATACCGGAAACGGCTGAATGAGATGAGAGAGTTTTTCGGAATTCCCGTCACTTACAAAATCGGCGTGGAGACATTTGACAACGATTTCCGGGAAAAGGTTCTCAATAAGCACGCGGATTTCCGGACTCCTCAGGAGGTGGCGGAGCTGTTTGACTCGATCTGTCTGATGGTGGGAATCCAGGGTCAGACCAGGGAGATGATCCGGAATGACATATCCGCCCTGAAGAAATATTTTAAACATGGGACAGTCAATGTATTTAACAACAATTCCACTCCGATCCGGCGGGATGAAGAGCTGGTCAGGTGGTTTATGGAAGAATACCGCTGGCTTCTGGATGATCCGGATGTGGAGGTCCTGTATGAGATTACGGATTTTGGGGTGGGATGATCAGATAATCATACCTCCCAGACATACTCCACCATGTAAACTAAGCATTTGCCTATAGACTCCTCCGGTTATACAATATATACAGATAAAAAGATAATAATTGTATTTCAAACGGGAGGCGTTACACATGGATACAGAAAAAATGAAACAGGATTTAGGCGGTGGAAATGTATTTGAGATCGGCGAGCCGAACACAGCATTCGCGCAGTACTTCATCGGACAGAGCTATCTGAAAATGCTCACTACAGAAAGAGTAGGCGTCGGCAACGTGACTTTCGAGCCGGGGTGCCGTAATAACTGGCATATCCATCACAAAGGCGGTCAGATCCTCCTTGTAACAGGCGGACGGGGCTATTATCAGGAATGGGGCAAAGAGGCACAGGAGCTGAAAGCCGGAGATGTTGTAAACATCCCGCCGGAAGTAAAACACTGGCACGGCGCGGCTCCGGATTCCTGGTTCCAGCATCTTGCCATCGAAGTGCCGGCTGAAGGAACGTCCAATGAGTGGCTTGAGGCGGTTTCTGATGAGGAATACGGGAAATTAAAATAGCATGCTATATATTACCGGAGAGGGCATTCCCCTCTCCGCATCCGTCTATATAAATAAAAACTATGTGAAACAACAGAGAGCGGAAAGCGGCGGCAGACGCTGCCCTGTGTCCGGACCACGAATCAGAAAAGGAAAGGAAGATCAGTTATGACAGAAGCAGCAGAAAAATATTTCAACAGATTGTATCCGGGTGGTGGATTCAGACTTGCGTCCACAGATCCGGAGTTCGCAGAGTTTTTTGTAAACTTTTCCTGCGATGAAACAGTGAATCAGGATGACCTGGATGACCGTACAAGAATGATGGCGATTCTGGCCGCACTTCTTGGCTGCCAGGGAATTGACGAATTCAGGGAAGTGCTTCCGGGTGCGCTGAACCTCGGAGTAACACCGGTGGAGATAAAGGAAATCGTCTATCAGGCATGCGCTTATCTGGGAATTGGAAGAGTACGTCCGTTTTTTGACGCGGTCAATGAAGTCCTGACGGAAAAAGGCGTCGCGCTTCCGCTGGAAGGCCAGGCTACAACAACCATTGAGGACCGCGTGGAGAAGGGAGAACAGGCGCAGGTGGATATTTTCGGCGACGGCATGAAAGGGTTTGCGTCTTCCGGTCCGGAGGAGAGCCGTCATATCAACCGCTGGCTGTCCGGCAACTGCTTCGGGGATTACTATACCCGCACAGGTCTGGATTACAGACAGCGTGAGATGATTACTTTTTGCTTTATCGCGGCTCAGGGAGGCTGCGAACCTCAGCTTACATCCCACGCGGCCGGCAATATGAAGGTGGGTAATGACAAAGCATTTCTTATTAAGATTATTTCTCAGTGCCTTCCCTATATCGGCTATCCGAGAAGCCTGAATGCGCTCAGATGCGTCAACGATGCGGCCGCGCAGCAGGGAGAATAATGCGGTAAGCGGGACAACAGAGCAGACAGAATAATAGAGTGAAAGTGCGGACACGCTTCAGAGCCCCATCTGTACGGGAAAACAGAAATGCTTTCCCGTACAGACGGGGTTTCTGTTATATTTGCGTAAAGAACCTGTTCTTCTTAGGATTTCTCTCTGGATATTGAACCTGTAATGATGCTATAATAACTTTATCGGTTCACACAGATAAAGCAGTGGGCCGTTCGATTAAAGCAAGGATTCATCCGGAAAGGAAAGATTATGAGAAAAACAAAGATTATTTGTACACTGGGGCCGGCAACCGATAAAGAAGGGATAATGGAAGCCCTGATCCGGGAAGGCATGGATGTGGCGCGGTTCAATTTTTCCCATGGAAACCATGAGGAACAGAAGATTCGTCTGGAAAAACTGAAAACCCTGCGCAGACAGTTTGATCGTCCCATTGCGGCGCTGCTTGATACAAAAGGACCGGAGATCCGCATCGGATGTTTTAAAGATCACAGGATTTCACTGGAAGAGGGACAGAAATTTACCCTTGTCAATGATGAGACAGAAGGAACGCAGGAACAGGTGACCATTTCCTATAAAGATCTTTATAAAGATGTTAAACCGGGAGACTCCATTCTGATTGACGACGGTCTGGTGGGGATGGAAGTTGTTGAGATTGCGGATAAGGACATTATCTGCATTGTGAAAAACGGCGGAGATATTTCAGACCACAAGGGCGTTAACGTACCGGGCGTAGAGCTGAAGATGCCTTTTATCAGTCCGAAAGACCGGGAAGATCTGCTGTTTGGCATCCAGGAAGATTTTGATTTTGTGGCGGCGTCATTTACAAGAACGGCAGAGGATGTGAAAGAGATGCGGACCCTGCTCAATGAAAATGGAGGACAGTCGATTAATATTATCGCGAAGATTGAGAACCAGCAGGGGGTGGATAATATTGACGCAATCATCGAAGAAGCCGACGGCATTATGATCGCCAGAGGCGATATGGGGGTGGAGATTCCGCTTGAACATGTGCCGATTATCCAGCAGAGGATTATCGAGAAAGTATATGAGGCGGGTAAAGTAGTCATTACGGCGACTCAGATGCTGGATTCCATGATGATTCATCCGAGACCTACCCGTGCCGAGACTACAGATGTGGCTAATGCCATTTATCAGGGGACAAGCGCGATTATGCTTTCAGGAGAGACTGCTGCGGGAAAATATCCGGTGGAAGCCCTTAAGATGATGGTGAAAATTGCGGTACATATGGAGCGGAACATTGATTATAACGGGATTTTCCGCCGGAGAGAGCGCAGCGAAGAACCGGACATTACAAATGCCATTTCCCATGCGACATGTATGACTGCCATTGACCTGAAGGCAAATGCAATTCTGGCGGTAAGCAAGACTGGAAATACGGCACGTATGATCTCCAAATTCCGACCGGAGTGTCTGATCGTAGGCTGCTCCAGCTCTGAAAAAGTATACAGACAGATCAATCTGTCCTGGGGCATTCTGCCTCTGAAAATCAGAGAGGAGTACAGTTCTGAAATTCTCTGCCTTCGCGCCATTGAAGCGGCGCAGGTTCACGGAGTCGTGGAAGAGGGAGACAAGATTGTGTTTACAGGCGGTATCCCTCTGGGAATTCCGGGCCGTACAAATCTGATTCGTGTGTGCATTGTAGGAGAATAAACTGGCAGTATTATGGAGAATCTGATTTTCAGCCTGAACGCGACTGTCCCCATATTCCTTTTGATGGTGCTGGGATTTGCGCTCAGGAGACTTGGAGTGATCGACGATATTTTTGCGTCGAAAATGAATAAATTTGTATTTCTGGTGCCGCTGCCTGTGCTGTTGTTTGAAGATCTGTCAACGGTAGATTTTTCTCAGGTATGGAATATGAAGTTTGTGCTGTTCTGCTTTTCGGTAACTCTGATCAGTATCGCACTGGCGGCAGCGGTATCATTTCTGTGGCGTGACAGGAGCATCCGGGGAGAATTTATCCAGGCTGCCTACCGGAGCAGCGCGGCGCTTCTGGGAATTGCATTTATACAGAATATATACGGGGATGCGGGGATGGCGCCGCTGATGATTATCGGAAGCGTGCCTCTTTACAATGTTATGGCGGTTGTAGTTCTGTCCTTTTTCCGGCCGGAGCGGAAAAAGCTGGATAAGGAAGTGTGGCTTGCAACCCTGAAAGGAATCGTTACAAATCCGATTATACTGGGAATCGCAGCGGGACTCCTCTGGTCCGCCCTTCGGCTTCCCATGCCATCCATTTTGGAAAAAACCGTGTCGGATATCGGAGCAACGGCAACCCCTCTCGGTCTGATGGCAATGGGGGCAAGCTTTGACCTGAAAAAAGCCTTTGGAAAGGCAAAGCCGGCTGCTGCTGCCGCAGTGATGAAACTGGCAGTATTTGCGGCGCTTTTTCTTCCCCTTGCAGTCTGGCTCGGGTTCCGGAGAGAAGAACTGGTAGCGATTCTTGTCATGCTCAGCTCGGCGACGACAGTGAGCTGTTATGTGATGGCGCGGAATATGGGGCATGAAGGAGTGCTTACGTCCAGTGTTGTTATGCTGACCACACTGTTCAGCGCATTTACACTGACAGGCTGGCTGTACATACTGCGGACCACGGGAATGGTATAAAATTTTCCATTTTTACCTGTGTTTCCCTGTACAATTTTGCGCTGATTATGTTGACTTTTTCCTGTGACGGTTAGTATACTCTTGCCGTGAATTGATTCTGCAAACAGGCGCCTGAGAATCTTTTCAAATTATAACCAAAACAGGAGAATATATATGAAAAGAAAATTTTTAGCTGTAGTGATAACTGCAGCTATGGTGGCAGGTGCTTTGCCGGGTGTTGCTTTTGCGGCGGCCGGGGAAGAAAATGAAGCGGAACTGCAGGTGATATCTGACATTCAGGAAACAGAGAGTCATGAAATGAGCGTACATGAAATGGCTGTACAGACAGCAGAGACGGATCAACTGCCGGAGATATCGGGAACAGAGAAAATTGCGGATGTTGAGGCGGTAGGAAATACAGAGCGCGCGGATGTAATCGATACCCAGGAAGAACTTGAGGCGGCTATTGCGCAGGGCGGGGAAATTGATCTGACCGGTCAGAGAATTGAGCTTACGAGACGGCTTTCGATAGCGAATGATGTTGTGATCAGAGGCGGAACCCTTGTGGGAACAGACAGCGTGACAGGGAATCTTGTGACATTGATGGGAAACAGTATTACGCTGGATCATGTAACGATTCAGACGTCGGCAGGCAACAAATCAGCGCTCCATGTTTATGGAACAAAACTTACAGTCAACGGGCTGTCTATTGATCACAGCAGTGCGGCGGGCGGTGCGCCGATCATTATCAATAACGGCGCGGACGCTGTGTTTACCGGGGATATCAGTCTGACTCCGGGCGGCAGTTCCTGGTATGGAATAAATGTGGACAGCGCCAGGGCGGATTTTTCCGGGGCGTCATTAAATGTAACTCCGGTTACGGATACCCAGTCTGTAATCTGCCGGGAAGGAAATAATGCGGCTGTATCCGGAGTCGGACTTACAATTGTAGTGACCGAGAGAGACGGCGGCGGAAACAATCAGCAGACTGCTTATGTGGCAGATTCTAATCTTGCACAGTTTGTTGCGGCAAAAACAGCGGCAGGAGCAGATATATCACGTATAGAACTGCAGAAAGACGTCACATTGACGGCGCCTCTTGTTCTTAGTGAAGCAATGACGGTAAGCGGTGTATCGGATGGTTTTGCGATTAATGGTTCTGACGTGCTGGGCAGAGAAAATGTGGTAACCGTAACAGCTGACGGAGTTGAACTGAGAGGGGTTGCCATCAGGACCGCGTCGGCCAACAAGTCGGCCCTTCATATCTATAAAGTAGAGACGGCTCTTAATAATATTACGCTGGATAACACACGGACAGCCGGCGGCGCCGCAATGCTTGTCAACGGAGGAACTGTAAGAATATCCGGTGACCTCAATCTGCTGCTGGGTGAAAATTCCTGGGGCGGAATTAACGTAGATACGACAAATGGCGATGCGGGTGTTGTTTTTGAAGATGGTTCGCAGGTGAGCCTGACAGGTAACGGACAGAATGCGATCTATGTGGATGAAGAGGACAGAAACAACGGGAATACCGTAACCATTACAGGCGCAGAAGAAGCAGGTCTTGTACCGGATGAAGAGGGAAATTATGTTGTATCTGATTCAGTGACAGATCCGGATCCGGAGCAGCCGGAAGATCCGGAGGGAGACAGCAGTCCGGAAGAAAATGACGGCTCCGCGGATGATGAAAACCAGCCTGAAAATGAAAATCCGGCAGAGGATGGCTTTACAGAAGACAAAAAACAGGAAAACAGCGCGGATGAGAAGCTGACCAAAGCTCCGAAGACCGGAGATACGGCCGGACTGCCATATGCCGCTCTGGCTGCGCTGACCGGTTCGGCAGCGGCAGCAGGAATTGTGCTGAAAAAGAAAATCAGATTGGGTTGACTGGAAAGACTGACAGGAATTCGATATATTAAATAGATATATTAGAAACAAAAAAATGATATAAGAAGTAAAAACAAAGTGGAAAAGCCTGCTGATTAATGCTTTTCCACTTTGTTTGCTGTAAAAATGCTTTTTAACAATCCGGTTTCGGATTCCGGGGATTTATTCTTTAGTATTTCAGAATCCGGCAGTTCTTTTTCATGTTAAAATCCTTGTGTATGCCATCGTCATCGTAGAGGATGTATTCCGCGCCTCTGAAACCGATTAATCTGAGATCTTCTGTGTCTACCGCATCCGTATATTCGGCGGCTTCAGCAACCGGAATGCATCTGCCCGACCGGATAAAGAGAGGAACCTCGTTGAGGGCGATTTCCACGTAGTGGATTCCCTTTTCCAGTATTTCTTCCGAGACTGTGCCGTCCGGAAGGAATTTTACGAACTTCATTGTCTCCGGAAGATAGACATAACGGCCTTTTGCATTCTGTTCATATACAGGCGCGATCATTATTTCGTTTCCGATTATCAGCTGATCTTCAATGCGGACAGCCATTTTGTCATCCGGATAAACAAATGCCAGAGGTTTGAAGTACATATCGTCTGTAAGTGCGGCTTTCATATATTCGCTGTACAGGTAGGGCAGGAGGCGGTATCTTACGCCCAGTATATGTCGGAAATCCTCCATGTGTTCGAATTGATAGCACTCCTGTTCCCTTGTTCCCAGTGCAGCGTGGTTACGCATCAGTGGGGTGAACACCCCGAGGGCCGTGTGGCGCAGAACCAGATCTCTCGTCGTATCTGCTCCAAATCCGCCCAGGTCCGCGCCGATATAGAGGAAGCCGCACATGTTAAGGGATGGCATCATCTTAAGATTTAGAAGAATGTGCTGCCACCAGGAGCGGTTGTCCCCGGTCCATATGCCTCCATACCGGTGCATTCCAATGTAGGAAGAACGGGAGAACATCAGAAAACGCCTGTCAGGATCAATCCTTTCAAATGCCTCCCCCGCGGCCCGCGTCATGTTAAATCCGAACAGATTGTGGACTTTGTCATGCCGGATCATCTGTCCGTTTATATTGTGATAAAACCTGGAATAATCTGCCGGGCTGTTTGCCAGGCTCTGAAGTTTATCCCGGAGCTGCCATACGCCGATATCTTCTTTGCCGTATTCTCCGGTTTCACTTCCGTCCCAGTTGCCTGTTCCGGTTTCTGCGAACTGCCGCGCCATATCTTTTGCCTCTTCCAGACCTTCGCCGGAGTAGAAGATGGCAGGCTCGTTCATGTCATTCCAGAAGCCCTCAATTCCCTGATCTGTGAGAAAACGGTATTTGTCTCCGAACCATTTCCTGGCGTCGGGATTGAGTACATCCGGAAAGTGGGTATCTCCCGGCCACACTGCGGCAACAAAATCACTGCCGTCTTTTCTCTGGCAGAAATAACGGTTTTTTACGCCCTCCTCATAGACGTCATATCCTTTTTCAATTTTTACCCCCGCGTCAATAATCGGAACAAGGCGGATATGCTGGTCTTTCATTTCCTTTACAAAAGAAGAAAAGTCTTCAAAATCACTGTTCACGGTGAAATCTTTGTAAGAGTCCATATAGTCGATATCCATATAGATCATATCCAGAGGAAGGTGGCTGCTGCGGTAGCCCTCCGCGACTTTTTCGAAATCCTTCCGGGTTTTATAGCCCCAGCGGCTCTGTCCGAAGCCGAACGCGAATTTTGGCGGAATATAGCTTCTGCCGATGATGTGACGGAACTGTTTTACAATATCATAAGGGGAATCCCCATCGATCACATACAGGTTCAGATTAGCGTCCTGGCAGGAGATATATATCATATCCTGCTTTGTATATCCGACGTCGAATGTAAGCGCAGCCGGATAATCAATAAACAGTCCGAAGGTTTCTCTGCCGGATACAATAAGAAAATTATGGGCGCCGTACAGAGATACTTTTTCTTCTGTATGTTCCGGATCATCTGTGCAGAAACTGGTATACTTCCAGCCTCTCTTATTTATCCCTCTGTTTGCCTCACCCAGGCCAAAAACAATATCATCATCATCCATGCAGTATGAAAAGCAGAATCCCTGTTCTGTACTGACGGAACCATAAGCCGGGGTTCCTCCGGAAGCCGGAAAAGAAACCACTAAAGCCTCGGTGTCAAAAGGTGTCCCATAAACAAATTTTTGAATCATATGAAAACCTCCTTTATCCGGATTGCTGTCCGGGATTCATTATAAAGCAATTATACGGCAGAAGATGGGAAAAAGCTTGCACCATGCTTGCAGAATAATTGTACAATTCTGCTGTGTAAAGTCCCTTTAAAAAAGACTGTTCTGTTAATTCGGGGAGTCGCTGTTATTTTTTGCCGGAGGACAGGAAGCTTTTAAAAATACATTGTAACCTTTCTTATTCAATGCTATACTAATAGATAACTTGCGATTAAGAGAAAGAACGGGTGTTTGGAAATGCGGAAGAGCCGTTTTGGTGGAAAAATGAAGAACAGCAGAACAGGATTTTCCATCCGGAAAAAGATTCTGCTGCTGGCGGCAATAGTTGCGCTGCCATTTGTAGTTATGCTGGCCTACCTTCTTGCTTCTATGGCCAATTACAGCCAGGTTTACGATAAAATTGTAAGAGATATTACCGTGGCCAATAATTACAATCTTAATTTTAAAGACGATATGGATGAAAGTATGTATAAGATTGTCGTAGGCTATGTAACTTTCGATAATATTTCAGAGGATGAAAAGCTGGAAGATCCTTATATATTGATTAATGATCTGCGCAGTGAATTTACACAGCTGGTTGATGTCACTACGGACAGCGAGAGCAGAGTATGGCTGGAAAGTCTTCTGCGAAATCTTGATACGCTGGAAAAAAGAGTGGACGATGTTATGGAGAGCACCCGGTCCGGCGGTACATATGACGACAATATTGAATATCTGGAAAATAATATTTACGTCCTTACAGAGCTGATCCAGGATGACATTCAGTATTATATCTACTATCAGACACAGAATATGGAGAAAGTAACAGATGAGCTGAATATACAGATCCGGAGTTTTATGGTTGCGTGCGTACTGGTATTTGCAGTGCTGCTTATAGGAGTTACGATTGCGGCGCTTTTCATTACATCGGGAATTGTTCGGCCGCTGAAGGAACTGAACCGTGCGACCAAGAAACTGGCAGAAGGTGATTTCAGCGCCCGGGCGGAAGTGGACTCAAAGGACGAAATTGCCGTGCTGGCAGAGGGTTTTAATGACATGGCGGGGAATATGCAGGACATGATCAGCAAGATCAAAGATGATGAGCAGAAGATAAGGAAAGCCGATCTTCGTCTCCTGCAGGAACAGATCAACCCCCACTTCCTGTACAATACACTGGATACGATTGTCTGGCTGATTGAGGGAAATGAGCCTGAGCAGGCGGTAACCATGGTGATTACGCTTTCCAACTTTTTCCGTCAGGTGCTGAGCAAAGGAAAAGAATTTATATCGATCCGTGAGGAAGAGCAGCATATTAGCAGTTACCTTGAAATTCAGGAAATGAGATATCATGATATACTGGAATACAGTATTCAGATAGACCCGTCAATTTATAATTATCAGATTTTGAAGCTCACTCTTCAGCCTGTTGTGGAAAATGCACTTTACCACGGTATAAAAAGAAAACGGGGGAAAGGATGCATTCACATCAGGGGAGAAAAGGACGGAGACGCCCTGCGGTTCCTGATCGGAGATGACGGGGCCGGCATGGAGGCGGAGGAGCTGAAGGAGCTGAGGAGAGAAATCGGGCGGCCGTGTCAGGAAACAGAGAAAGGATTTGGCCTGGCAAATGTAAATGAAAGGATTCGGATGTACTTTGGCGAAGAATACGGTCTGTCCATTGTATCGAAGAAAGGAAAGGGGACGATTGTGGAAATCAGAATTCCGGCCCTGTTTTCTGCAGGAGAAAAATTAAAAGATGAAGAGGCCCCCCCGGGAAAACAAAAATGAGCCGGAAAAAGAGGATAATCAGTAAGTATTGATATACAGAAATAAGCAGAATAGGGAGGAAAAAATGAGACGCATGAAAAAAAGATATATCAGCGCGACAGCAGTGTCGGTACTTTTTCTGTTTCTGCTTGGCGGCTGCGGCAAACAGTTCGTTGTTGACGAAGGGGACGGCGGCAGTACAGAAGATGAGCAGCTGATTGTAGTGGGCGTATCCCAGCTGGGCAGCGAATCCGTGTGGAGAACCGCTAATACCGCATCAATACAGGAAACGTTTACCAGAGAAAACGGTTATCTCCTGATTTTTGATAATGCCAGACAGAAGCAGGAAAATCAGATCAAAGCAATCCGAAGTTTTATATCCCAGCAGGTTGACTATATTGTATTTTCTCCTATCGCCGAAAGCGGATGGGATGTGGTGCTTGAAGAAGCAAAAGAAGCGGGGATCCCGGTAATTCTTATGGACCGGGAAGCGGAGATTGCGGATGAGTCCCTTTATGTAACCCGGGTTGGTTCTGACTTCAAAGCGGAAGGAGAAAATGCGGGACTCTGGCTTGCGGAACATCTGGAGCAACAGGGCCGGGCTGATGAAGAAATCAATATTGTTGTTCTTACAGGAACGGAAGGAGCTACATCCACAATCGGCCGGACTGAGGGATTTGAAGAAATTGCCCGGCAGCACAGCAACTGGAATATTCTGGAGCAGACAGGCGCTGATTATACTACATCAAAGGCGAAGGAAGAGATGCGGAGTATTCTGGAAGAACATGATGACATAGATGTGCTGGTGTCTCAGAATGATGATATGACTTTCGGGGCCCTGGATGTATTTAAAGAGGCCGGTATTACCACCGGAGTAGACGGAGATGTAACGGTTATTTCATTTGACGCGGTAAGGACGGCTCTTGAGCTGGTCCGGTCGGGTGAAATTAATGTGGATATTGAGTGTAATCCGGAGCAGGGACCATATATAGAAAATGTAATCCGGATGCTGGAAAACGGTGAAAATATAGACAAAAACTACTATGTTCCTGAGAAAATATTTACGCAGGAAAATGTAGGGATGTATATAAACGACAGAAGCTATTAAGGGACAGGTGATGAAGGTATGTTAAAGGTATTTCTTGTGGAAGATGAAGCGGTGATCCGTGACGGATTGAGAGATAAAATTCCATGGGAGCAGTACGGCTTCCGTTTTGTCGGAGAAGCGGCAGACGGAGAGATGGCTCTTCCCATGATCCGGAAGACGAGACCCGATGTGCTTATTACAGATATTAAGATGCCCTTTATGGACGGGCTGTCTTTGAGCAAAATTGTAAGCGAGGAGTTCCCGAAAACAAAAATCGTGATAATCAGCGGTTATGATGATTTCGAATACGCCAGAAAGGCAATTGAGGTCGGAGTTGATCAGTATCTTTTAAAGCCGATTACAAGACTGACGTTAAAAAAGACTTTGCTGGAACTGAAGGAAAAAATTGAACAGGATATGGTTCAGAATGACTATCAGGCTCAGTTTCAGAGCGAAATGCATGTATACGAACAATTTTCGCGCCGCCGTTTTATGGAGAGACTGCTTTCGGGAGATATGCCGGTAAATGAGATTTATGAAGAGGCATCCCGTCTGTCTCTTGAGATAACCGCGCCCTGCTATAATCTGCTGTTCTTTTATCTGCAGGAAAAGGGAGGCGTGATCTCGGAGGAGAGAACGGAAGATTTTATGCGGAAGCAGGATGAAGTATTTCACTTTTTTCTTCGCCATCCTCAGTATATACTTTTCCGCTGGAATGCCAACTGCAATGGCGTGCTTGTAAAAGCGGAAGGAGATCAGATTGAAGAATGGACGAGAAAGGGAGTGGAACATATCCGCAGTGTATGCGATTCAGAAGAAGAACATCTGGACTGGTATGTTGCTATCGGAAGCCCGGTGGAACGTCTGAGCATGCTTCCGTCATGTTATCAGGACGTAAATCACTATCTGGCTTATCGTTTTATGATCCCGAGTCTTCACGTTCTTTCGAAGACTACATTGAGCGATTATCTGACCACCAGAGATGAAAACAGAATTGACGGCGTGGAATCTTCCGCCATGTCTCAGGAAATTATAAGAGATTTTCTGGTAAAAGGGAACAGCAGTGAAATACATGATTTTGTGGAATCCTATCTGGACAGAATAAAAGAACCGTTAAGGTCCAGAATGTTCCGCGCATATGTTGTGCTTAATATTCGGTTTACCATTCTGGCCTATGTTGAATCTATCGGTGTTTCGAAAGAAGAATTTATGGAACAGGTCGGCAATCATGACCAGGATATGAATATGGAAGCATCCGAGGTGCCGGAATATTTTCTGGACATGCTCCAGACGGCGATCAATATCCGGGAGAACGAAAGCAGTAATCAGAACAGGAAAATCCTGAGAAAAGCCCTGGAATATATTGACAAGAATTATGATAAAGAATCCATGTCGCTGAATCAGGCGGCAGCCAAATTGTATGTAAGCGCAAATTATCTCAGCACAGTGTTCAGTCAGAACATGAAAAAGACATTTGTGGAATATGTTACCGGGAAGCGGATGGAGAAGGCAAAAAAACTTCTGAAGAATACAACAAAATCTGCCGGAGAGATTGCCCAGGAAGTCGGTTATAAGGATTCACATTATTTTAGTTTTGTGTTCAAAAAGACCCAGGGATGCAGCCCGAGAGAATACCGTTCCGGGAAAAAAGGACAGGCCGACCGGCAGGCGGACGGCCAGTAATGTGATTATGTCTGGAGTTTTTCTGTACTTTGCTTTTCCCTGAGCTCCCACGGAAGTTCAACCGACTGGACTGGAAGTCCTTTCAGTTTTCTGATCATCATCCGTGCGGCTTCTGTTCCGGTCTCATGGAGCCGGTGAGAGAGACTGGTGATTGTAAGCCGTTCGGAACTGCTGAGATATGTATTGTCGAAAGAAGCAACGGACATGTCTTCCGGAAGTTTCTGCCCGGCCAGGCGCAGCTCCTGAATCAGATAATATGCGATCATATCGTTATAACAGATTACGGCTGTACAGTCTCCAAGTGATTCGCGAATAATCCGGCGGAGAAAATCTGTGTTTCTTCTGCTTGCCAGTGCGTCTGCATCCCGGGAAAGGAACCATCCGATGTGCTCATCGGGAACAGGCAGTCCACAGTCTCTCATGGCTTCGGTAAATCCCTGGTAACGTTCAATGCCCTGCAGTTCGTCTGCGGGAAATATGCCTCCGATAGCAGTGTGCCCCAGATCGGTCAGATGCCTGACAAGCTGCGAACTTCCAGCGAGATTATCGTCTTTAATATAAGGACAGTCGTTCAGTGCCGCATAGTAACTGTTAAGAAACAGAATCGCGGCGCCTTTTTCCTGGAGTCTGCGGTAGAGGTCTGTGTTCGGATTTGGAAGAGCGCTTCTGCATCCTTCTACGATCAGTCCCCGGACCGGTTTGTTGAGCAGCTCGGTGAGAATCCGCCGTTCTGTACGGGTGCGGCGGCCTGTTACATATATTTTTGAATGAAAGCCGTTTCTTAAAAGTTCGGTTTGTATATCGTTAATCAGACCGGGATAGATATAGTCCTGGTCATCAGAAACCAATATGCCGATGACGTTGTTTTCAGGTTCGCTGAGAAGTCCTGTGATAAAGGAGCCGCTTCCCCGCTTTTTAACAATCAGTCCCTCATCCTCCAGAAGAGAGAGGGAGAGACGGACGGTCTGACGGCTTACCCGAAAACGTTCGCACAGTTCCTGCTCTGTGGGAAGCTTTTCTATCCCTTTTTCAATATTCAAGCGGATCATTTCTTTGAGGTGGCCGGCCAGCCATTTATATTTGATTGCCATACACTTCTCTCCTTCAACTGTAATAATTTATTAAAAAAATATACGTAATTTGTAATATTTGCGATACAGAGGACTTATAAAATCAAATTCAGTTAAAAAACCAACTTTTAACAGGGAAATTTTAAATTTTCACAAATACAAAATTTCTTTCCGAAAGCAGTTCATAACCGAAAAACCATAAAAAATCAAACAAATTCTTCGAAAATAAAAAAGAAAATCCCCTTTATAAAGTGATTTGTAATTAATTTGTATAATAACATATAAAATTTGTATTGTAAATAACTTACAAACCTATAAATTATGAACCTTTTGTGATTGCCCGGACTGGTATAAAAAGGTTATTATATATAGGTAAAATAGCGTCGGTGTGCAGAGGGGACACGGACAGTCATCGCAGTAAAAATAGCCTGAGATGTAGCTCGAAAAGTTCCACACATGGACGCTTGTGCCGGTTACGGAAAGAGAAAAGTATCCTTCTGAACCGGCTGTACCAAATAAAATGGGAGGAGGAACTATGAATAGCAAGTTCAAAAAACCAATGGCAGCGGTTCTGGCAGGAGCTCTTGTATTTACTATGATGCCGGAGCTGGGGCCGGAAACTGCAAAAGCGGCGGAGCTGCCGGAAGTAACTGCCCACTATGATATGTCCCATAGCGGCGACCAGCTTCTGGATGTGTCAGGAAACGGCAGAAACGCCAAATTGTATTCCACCGAGGACAGTAATTTTAAGTCCAGCGGGGATACCAATATCCTGCAGTTCACAGGTGAGCAGTATGCGGATTTGCCGCAGGGCCTTGTGACAGGGACAGATAACAATTTTACAGTTGAGATTACCCTGTCTACAACAACAGGAGCAGCTCAGTGGGCCTGGTGCATCGGTCAGGGAATCGGTACCTGGGCAGGCAATGACGTAGGCAATTATGTGTTTGTGAATCCGAAGGGAGGATCGGGCGACAGAAGCGGAGAAATCCTTGCAGGTATTAAGGTGGGATCTCCGCAGACCGATGAAGTGAGGCTGCCGTCACCTTCAAAAAATCTGGGCGCTGATTATGCTACTATTACTCTGGTTGGAGAGGACGATACTCTGACGCTGTATCTGGATGGAGAACAGGTGTCTCAGACAACACATGACTACAGCATGTCCGATGTAGTTCCAAGCGGAGATGTTCTGGGCTATATCGGAAAATCTCTCTGGGATCCGGATCCTCTGCTCACCGCTAATGTAGGAGATATTAAATTTTACGATGAAGCTCTTACAGAAGATCAGGTAAAAGAAAGCATGCCTACAGAAGAAGAGAAGGTCGCAATGTATGCCGCGGAGACAGGAACAGAAATACCGGGCGGCAGCAGCGGCAGTGAACTGATCGCTTCCTATGATATGTCACATGAGGGAGACGTACTTACAGACGTATCAAATAATGGAAACGATGCTACGCTTTATGGCACAGAGGAAACAGATTTCCGCTCAAACGGAGAGGAAAATGTATGGCAGCTTGACGGCGAAAGCTATGCTGAGCTTCCAGCTTCTATTATAGAGGATCTGGGAGACAGTGAAGACTTTACCGTACAGGCAACCCTAACCACACAGAAATCAGCAGCACACTGGCTGTTCGCTATTGGCGACGGGATCGGAACCTGGGACGCGAAAGATGTAGGAGACTATATTTTCGTAAATCCGAGCGCAAGCGAAAAGAACGGTAATTTCCTGGCGGCCATTAAAACGGGAACAGGAAGCAACTGGAAAGAAACCCGTTTTTCCGACAGCAGCACAGGTATGGGCGATGTAAATGGATACGGAACAGTTACGCTGACCGGGGAAGGCGGCAACTTAAAGCTGTATCTGGACGGACAGCTGGTCAGCACGACATCTCAGGATAAAACAATCCAGGATGTACTTCCGGATGGGGATCTCTTCGGCTATATCGGAAAATCCCTTTATGAGCCGGATGCGCTTCTCACAGCAAATCTGACGGATTTCAAGATTTACTCAGGAGCATTGACTGAGGAGGAAATCAATGAAGGCCTTCCGAGCGCGGATGAAAAGAGCGATATGCTGATGGCTGACATTCTCGAAACTGTAAAAGGTGACAATGAAAGCCTGGACGCGGTAACAGAGGATCTGAAGCTTCCGGCCAGCATTGACAATGTAACGATCAACTGGGGCAGCTGGGACGAAACAGATGTGATTGCCGAAGACGGTACTGTTAATGCACCGGCTGAGGGACAGGTTGAGGTGACAATACCGTTTACCTATGAAATCGACGGCACTTCATATGAAAAAGAAATTAATGTGACAGTTCTTCCGATTGATACTGACGCGGAACTCCAGGAAGCTCTTGCCTCTATCGACATTCCGAACAAAGATGATGTAAGAGGAAATATTACACTTCCGGAAACAAGTGAAAACGGCATCGCAATCGAGTGGAGCACAGACAAAGATGAAATCGTAAATGTTAATGTGATTCCGGCAACTGTGGAAGGCTACGATGACACTCCGGCCGGAACGGTTACCCGTCCGGACGAAGATACAGTTGTTACGATGACCGCGACTCTGACGCTGAATGATCAAACGGTATCAAAAGACATTGAGATCAATGTCAAAGCCGCTCCGGAAGAAATTGAGGAATCTGATTACACAGATTATTTCTTCGCTTACTTTGCAGGCGAGGGATATTCGGACGGAGAACAGATCTATTTTGCATCCAGCCAGGATGGATTGAACTGGGATGATCTGAATAACAACGAGCCGGTTCTTACATCAACTCTCGGCGAAAAAGGTGTACGTGATCCGTTTATCATTCGTTCTCCGGAAGGAGACAAGTTCTATCTGATTGCTACGGATCTGAAGATTAACGGCGGCAACGGATGGACAGCAGCTCAGGAAAATGGAAGTCAGTCCCTGATGGTATGGGAGTCTACAGACCTGGTGAACTGGTCTGATCAGAGAATGGTGGAAGTATCAGCAGATATCGACGCCGGATGTACCTGGGCGCCGGAGGCAACCTATGATGAGCTGACAGGCGAGTATGTTGTATACTGGGCTTCCAAAGTAGAATCTGACGGATACGCAAAACAGAGAGTCTACTATGCAAAGACAAGAGACTTCTATACATTTACAGAACCGCAGGTTTACATTGACAAAGATCAGTCCAGTATCGATACAACAATGATCGAGAACGACGGAACATATTACCGCTATACAAAAAATGAAGGCGGTGCAACGAATGAAGTAGGCGCACTGACAAAGACGATCTTCCTTGAGAAGAGCGACAGCGTGCTCGGTGAGTTTACATCAATTTCGTCAGAATCACTGAATGATAACCAGTGGGTGGAAGGTCCGACAATCTTCAAGCTGAACAATGATGACGCGGCAGAAGATACCTGGTGTCTCCTGGTTGATGATTTTGGCGGTATTGGATACTATCCGCTTCTGACAACCGACCTGGACAACGGAGAGTTTACATCACCGGAGATAGGAACATTTAAGATGCCTTCCAGAGCACGGCATGGCACACCGATCAGAATTACAGCGGAAGAGTACGCGAATATTCTGGCAGCGTATTCTTCACCGGAAGAGGTAAACGCAGTAACTTATGAGGGTGAGACACCGGATCTTCCGGATACGGTAACTGTAAATACAGGAAGCGGTGAAGTCGAGAAAGCCGTAACTTGGAACTTAGAAGGAGTATCCTTTGACGGTGATCCGTTCAGTTCGGTAACTGTTACCGGTACGGTAGAAGACAGCCTGATGGAAGCAACCGCAAATGTACGGATTATCCCGAAAGATATTGAGTACATGATCGACTGCAACAATCCGGAGTCAGCCACATGGGCAGGCGCCAAAGAGCTGAACAGCGGGCTCCTGAATGGAGGGGCAGCGGATCAGGCGAAGACAGACGATAATACATGGGGTTACACAAGTGTAGTTGGTTCAAGCGATCCTGCGGATATTACAGGCTACAGCCAGAATGATATCAACAATCCATATGCCGGCGGCTGGTGGGCACGCGGTAATAAGGATATTACCTATCAGGTAACTCTGCCGGCAGGCGAGCACACGATTATGCTTGGATGTACCGACTGGTGGAGCGTGGGACGTCAGATGGATGTCTTCTATTCCGTAAACGGCGCAGAAGAGACAAAACTGTGCGACCTGGATGCAGTAAACAGCCAGGAAGTATATGCTTCCGGAACAATTACACTGGATGAAGAGTCAATTATTACACTTACTGTAAAGAAGGCTGATAATAACGATCCGATCCTGAGCTGGATCGCAGTAAGCGGAACAGCGGCAGAAGAGCCGGAACCGGAGATTGACACCACAGCACTTCAGTCGGCGGTTGACAGCGCAAAAGCGCTTGATGCAGGCGACTATACAGAAGGAAGCTACGCAGATGTTAAAGAAGCCCTTGACGTGGCAGAAGCTATGCTTGCTGATCCGACTTCTCAGGAAGAGGTAAACGCGGCAGCGGCAGCACTTCAGTCAGCTGTAGAGAACCTTGTTTCCATAGCTGAACTGAGAGAGTACTGCGCAGGACATGCGGACTATACAGAGGACGCATACACAGCGGAAAGCTATGCGGCATACGAGGAAGCTTTCGCGGCAGCCCAGGAAGTTCTTGGAAAAGCAGATGCTTCCCAGGAAGAAGTAGACGCAGCGCTTGCGGCGCTTACAGAAGCAGTAAATGGTCTGGAAGAGAAACCGGATGTGGAAGTTTCCAAAGACGCACTGCAGAACTTGTATGATCAGTACAAAGATACAGAGCAGGGAAGCTATACAGATGAAAGTTACGCAGCATTTACAGAAGCTCTGGAAAACGCGGCGGCAGTTCTCGCAGATGAAAATGCGACACAGGCAGATGTGGATAATGCATTTAACACACTGAACAGCGCGGCAGAAGCACTGACTGAGAAAACAGAAAATCCGGATCCGGAAAATCCGTCCGGTGGGGATAACGGACAGAGCGGAGATAACGGACAGGCCGGGGACAACGGCAGCGGCGGAAACGGAAATCATAATTCCGGCTCCAATACAAAAGATCCTGTACAGGGAGGCAGCGGTGCGGCAAACGCGCCGAAGACCGGTGATAATACGAATCCGGCAATTCCTGTTACAGCAGCAGTACTTGCCCTTGCAGCAGCTGCATTTATTATAGAAAGAAAACGCAGAGTATAGTGCAAAGGCAGTAAGAAGAAAGATCGGAACGGAATCTGCCGGAAAAATCAGCGGATTCCGCGGCCGGTCTTAACGCATATCTGGGAAAATAAAAATGCTATATTTTATAGTATGAAATATGTAAGAGGTAGGACATGAAAAAAAGAAAAGCAGCTGCATGGCTGCTGACAGGAGCAATGGCTGTTACTATGTGCGCTCCGGCAGCAGTACAGGCAGAAGGGGTGGAAGGAATTGATAACACACTCCTTGCAGAATTCGATTTTAATACACCGGCATCAGACGGTGTTCTTAACGGAACAGGAGCAAAGGCCAAGGTAAATGGAAACATTCAGCTCCAGGATAGAATTGACGGAGACACAGCGCTTTATCTTGACGGAAGCAGCGGAACTTATCTGGATGTAACAGCGGAAAACGGTTCCAGCCTGCTGACAGGAAAAGATGAGATTACGATTTCATTTGACACGAAGCGCGCACGCTCAAACACAAGCTGGATTTTTTTCGCGGCGCCGGATGCAGGTGAGCAGACTTATAACAATGAACATTATTTCGCAGGATATTCTTCAGGTGATCCCGGCATCCGCATTGAGCGCTACAACAATTCCGGTTCCCGGTCTGAGGCCATAACTGCGGCGGCAGGAGAAAACTGGGTTCATGTAGATGTAGTTGTTTCAGCTGATGATACAAAACTTTACATTGACGGTGAACTGGAAAATACCGTTGCCAGCGATTATACAATCGCGGATATCCTGGGAGACAGCAGCATTTTCTACATCGGAAAAGCGAACTGGACGGCAAGCGGCGAGTATGCAAACTGCTGGGTTGACAACTTCCGCATTTATGACGGCCTGCTTGATGAAAACGAGATTACTGCTCAGTATAATGTATTCGCAGACGAGATGCTCTGGGACGGCGTAAGCCTTCCTAAAGATCCGATCGCGGAAGATCTGGAACTGCCGGAAACAAACGCAGCCGGAGATGAAGTGACATGGACATCCGGCAATACGAATATCATCGGCAATGACGGAAAACTGGTATCCCGGCCGGAAAACGACACAGAAGTTACAATGACAGCTGCAATCGGGGAGCAGACAAAAGAGTTCACTGTAACAGTGGCAGGTTCAGGTTCTCTTCTTCAGGAGGCGAAAGATGCTCTGACTATTGAGAACGAAGATGATGTAAGAGGCAATCTTTCCCTTGTAAAAGAAGGGGAGAACGGCGTAGTCATTGACTGGACATCCGATAATACAGATGTGATTACGGATGAACCCATGAATGATGACAGCCTTTATGACGGAGGTGAAGTAACCCGTCCGGCGGCAGGAGAGGATGCGGTTGAGGTGAAACTGACTGCGGAGCTTTCTTTGAACGGTCAGACAACAACGAAAGACTTTACCGTAACCGTGCAGCCCATGCCGGAAAACCTGGATACAGATTATACGGCAGGCTACCTGTGGACAAACTTCGACGCTTCCGGCGGTTATGAGAAAATTTTCTTCGGATACAGCGAAGACGGACTGACCTGGAGCAAACTGAACAAAGATGATTACGGCAATGCTCAGCCGGTGCTTGTAAATGACGCGGAAGGAAGTGATCTCGGCGTCCGCGACCCGCACATTATCCGTTCCGCGGAAGGAGATAAGTACTGGATCCTGGGAACAGACCTTCACGCAGAAGGCGGCGGACCAGGCGGAAGCGGCTGGGATCAGCTGAACGCCAGCCAGAATATCGTTGTATGGGAATCCAACGATCTGGTGAACTGGAGCGAAGCGAGGCTTGTATATGCCGGCTTTGATAATGCAGGCTGCGTATGGGCTCCGGAAGCAATTTATGACGAGTCAACAGGAGATTACCTGGTATACTGGTCAGCAAGAGACAAATCTCTGAGTGGCACAGATGATAATGCGCTTCGCGTATACGTATGCCGGACAAGAGATTTCAATACATTCTCCGAACCGAAGGTGTGGCTCAGTGAGGACCAGGAGAACGGAGCGGAGACAAACATTATCGACTCTACTATCGTAGAAGGCAATGATGGAAGATATTATCGTTTCTCCACATCTGACTGGAATACTATTGTGGATGTAAGTGATACACTTGCGGCAGATGATGTATTTGATGTAAGTGTAAATGCAGATGAAAGTACACCTGATGGCAGCTGGACCCGTCTTGTAAAACGCGACGGACAGTCAGAAGCAGGATTTTCGAGAGGTGAAGGTCTTACAGTTTACCAGCTTCCGAACGGAACCTGGTGTGCAATGGCTGACAACGGCGGCTATACTGCATATCTGACAGATGATCTGTCATCTGGTACATTTACACAGTCCAGTGCGGCATCATTTGTAGACGGAAGATTCCGCCACGGCACAGTTATGAGACTGTCAGCAGCTGAACAGGAACGCCTTCTTGAGGCATACGGCGAGGATACACCCGATGAACCGGACGAGCCGGAGACAGAGGCAGAAGAGCCGGTGCTGGAGTATACCTTTGAAGAGGTTGCGGACAATGTGATTAAAGATACAGCAACCGGAAATGACACATCGGATGACGGCACGATGTTCGGAAGCGCAAAAGTTGTATATGATGAAGAACGTGAAAGCAATGTGCTGCAGCTGGACGGCAGTAACGGAGGATATGCTCAGCTGCCGACAGGATTCTTTGACGCACGGGATACAATGACGATTTCCATGGATGTGAAGTCAAATCTGAGCTCCGGTAACTTCTTTACATTTACATATGGAAAGAACAGTACATCTTATGATTTCCTTCGTGTCAGAGGAACAGAGGTACGGAACGCTATTACTACTGCCGGCTGGCAGAATGAAAAAGAAGTAAAAGGAAGCGGAGCTGTTACAGGTACATGGCAGAAGATTGACATTGTAATTGATGGAACAAGTATGAAACTGTATATCGACGGACTGCTTGTATCAGAAAATGAAAATACGGGAATTACAACATCCAATTTTGGAGCAGGGGTGATCTCTTATCTTGGAAAATCATTCTATGATGACCCGTATTTCAATGGAAGCTTTGACAATGTAAGAGTTTATAACCGCGCGCTGAGTGAAGAAGAAATTGTAGAAGACGCGCTTGCGGATGAAAATGTAACATTGTTAAAAGACGCTGTGATCGGAACGGTTCCGGAAGATCCGTCCACTACAATGGGTACGGATTATCACACAGCAGTAACATCTAAACTGGATGCCGAAAACAAAGTAATTACTTCTTATATAAGAAAGAACGCGGATCTGACGGCGGTTCCGGTTGACTTCAGCGCGCTTGGCTCTTCAACCGAAATCCAGGTAAACGGTGAAGCATTTACAAACGGCTCTGAGCTGGATCTCAGCAGCGATGCGGAAGTTACACTGACATTCGGCGACAGGACAGAAACATGGATCCTGAAAACACCGGAGATTGCATACAACCCGGTACTTCCGGGACAGTACTCGGATCCGGACATTGATTTCATGGACGGCAAGTACTGGATGTACACAACAACAGACGGATATTCCGGATGGAGCGGAACCGTATTCCACGCATGGTCATCCGAGGATATGAGAAACTGGACAGATGAAGGCGTTATTCTGGATCTGGCTAATGATGATCCGGGACTTAACGACAATGGTGTACAGATCGAGGCGTCCGACTGGGCGGTTGGAAGCGCCTGGGCTCCGACCATTGAGGAAAAGGATGGAAAATATTATTTCTATTACTGCGGTAAATTCTCAAACGGCGAGTCAGCTATCGGTGTTGCGGTAGCAGATAATCCGGCGGGCCCGTATACCGATAAGGGCGAAGCTCTTATGACAGTTTCCATGTGCCGGAACGCGGGAGTGAATATGGGACAGGCCATCGATCCGTCCATCTTTACAGACGATGACGGGACATCCTACATCCTGTTCGGAAACGGCTCAGCGGCGATCGCAGAGCTCAATGACGATATGATGAGCATCAAGGAGGGAACGATCCGCCAGATCAACGGCGTGACAGACTTCCGCGAGTCGCCGGTCGTAATCAAGAGAGACGGAGTCTACCACTTTACATGGTCCTGTGATGATACAGGAAGCCCGAACTATCACGTAAACTACGGAACAGCGGAAAGTCTGGACGGCAGCAGCGTTAATGTAAGCTATAAGTATACACTGCTTCAGAAAGACGAGAGCAACGATATGCTTGGAACAGCACATCAGTCTCTCCTGTACTTCCCGGAAACAGACGAGTGCTATATTGCTTATCACAGATTCTATACACCTATCGGCGTTTATACAGACGGTCTCGGCTACCACAGAGAGACATGTATCGACGAAGTAACATTCGGCGAGGACGGTCTGATGCAGCCGCTGTCACCGACAATGGAAGGTGTATACAGACCGGTAAGTGAAGAGCCGGAGCCGGAGCCGATTGATACTGCGGCGCTTCAGTCAGCAGTTGACAGTGCAAAGGCGCTTGACACAAACGACTATACAGAAGGAAGCTACGCAGATGTCAAAGAAGCTCTTGACGCGGCAGAAGCTATGCTTGCTGATCCGACTTCTCAGGAAGAGGTAAACGCGGCAGCGGCAGCACTTCAGTCAGCTGTAGAGAACCTTGTTTCCATAGCTGAACTGAGAGAGTACTGCGCAGGACATGCGGACTATACAGAGGACGCATACACAGCGGAAAGCTATGCGGCATACGAGGAAGCTTTCGCGGCAGCCCAGGAAGTTCTTGGAAAAGCAGATGCTTCCCAGGAAGAAGTAGACGCAGCGCTTGCGGCGCTTACAGAAGCAGTAAATGGTCTGGAAGAGAAACCGGATGTGGAAGTTTCCAAAGACGCACTGCAGAACTTGTATGATCAGTACAAAGATACAGAGCAGGGAAGCTACACAGATGAAAGTTATGCAGCATTTACAGAAGCTCTGGAAAACGCGGCGGCAGTTCTTGCCGACGAGAATGCGTCCCAGACAGATGTGGATGATGCGTTTAACACACTGAATAGTGCGGCGGAAGCGCTGACTGAGAAAACAGAAGATCCCGGAACGGAAGAACCGGGAACAGAAGATCCCGGAACAGACAAACCGGGAACAGAAGATCCCGGAACAGACAAACCGGGAACAGACAAACCGGGAACAGACAGACCGTCAACAGACAAACCGTCATCCGGCAAACCGGAGGCAGAGGGCGGAAAAGATACCGCTTCAGCGGTACAAACCGGTGATACCACCAATCTTCTGGTGCCGGCAATTGTGGCAGTAATTGCTCTGGCAGCAGTAGCAGCGGTGATTATCATAAGAAAAAAAAGAAAGTAACATTTCTTTGAGAGGAGAGGATCAAAAGGCATGAAAAAGAGAATTCTGTCCCTGCTGCTTGCGGGCGGAATGATCCTGACATCGCTTACATTGCCCGGACCGGCGGCTTCCACTGCGGAAGCCGCGGCCGGAGACGGCCTTGTAGCACACTACGGGTTTGAAGGCGATTTCAAGGATTCCGTCAATGGCAGCGAGGGAACAACAGTCAACAGTAACGCGCCTACGCTTGTTACTGATGACGAACGCGGACAGGTTATGAAGTCCGGCAGCGGCACAGGCCGTATCCAGACAGATAATCCGCTTTACGGCAAGGACCTGTCTGAAAGCGGATTCACCGTAAGCGCGTGGATTGACGCCAATGCGGTAGATCAGTGGCTTGGAGTATGGAGCTTTGCGTCCGGCGCAGGCAATTCAGACGGATTTTATGGATTATCCACCAACGGATCCGTATTTTTTAACGACAATCCGGGAGCAGCAACCTATCAGGATATGACTCAGTTTGGCGGAAACATTACAAAAGACGGCGGCTGGGAGTATATTACGGTTGTTATGGATACCGAGCAGATCCATATGTATAAGGACGGAGCGCTTGTATATGAGCTGACTCCTTCCACACAGGGAGTACATGCAGGAGAGGGAACTCCTTATATGCTTGATTTTATCGAAGGAGCACAGTATATGTGGTTCGGGACTGCCAGCCCCCACTACTGGAACTCGGGAGACTTCTATATGGATGATCTCAAGGTATACAGTAAAGCTCTGAGCGCAGATGAAGTGGCTGATGAGTATCTGTCAGACAGCATCGCAGCTAAGGAAGTAATTGAGAAAGATGCGGCAGCGCTTTCCGTACCGGAGTCAACTATGGTTGATCTGCAGCTTCCCGCGACGGGAAACAGCGGATTTACAACCATCGCATGGTCATCCAGCAATAAGGATGTAATTGCTGATGACGGTACAGTAACCCGTCCGGAAGATGAAGCAGCAGTAGTAACGCTGACTGCTACAATTACAGCGGGAACAGAATCCAAAGACGTGACATTTACAGTATCCGTTCCGGCTGCGGATCCGTCCGGAGATATTGAGTTCTATAAAGATCAGCTGACTCTGGACGCGGGATTTGTGGGAGAGGATCTCACTCTTCCTACAGCATCAGGGGCTGCAGCGGTTACATGGACATCCAGCAATGAATCTGTAATCGAAAATGATGGTACAGTACACCGTCCGGATAACAACACAGACGTAACACTTACTGCTACATTGATGCTGGATGGTACAGATAATGTAACGAAAGAATTTAAGGTAACTGTTATTGCCAAAGGCGGCAATCTTGCTACATATGTAAGCAACGATCCGGGACTGAATACAGATGCACTGAGAGGCCAGAAAGGCGGTATGATGATCGCTGCCGAAGATGAAAACGGCACATATAATGTCCTTCATAAAGAGCAGCCGATTATGTACACTGCACAGGGCGCGAAAGCTTATGTATCACCCCAGATTTTCCGTAAGGCTGACGGATCATTTGGCATGATTGCAGCCGACGGCGGAAACAATGGCCGGGTATTTCTGTACAATTCAGAAAATCTGATTACGTACACAGGTGAGACAGCTGTTACACTGGACGGCATCAGCAATATTTCCAAACTGCATATCCTTTATAATATGACAGAAGGAAAATATAAACTGTATGTTGAGAATAATTCAGGTACGGTTTATCTGCTGACATCAGAAGATCTGACAGAATTTTCCGCAGCTGAGCGGACAGAGTATGAGTTCCCGGCTGTAGAGAACGCGCCGGAATATGCCGCATGGGCATCAGAGATCGCGCTGACCCAGGCGGAATATGACAAGGTAACGAAAAAATTCACCAATCCGTATAACACATCTCTTAATTACAATAAAGTAGAAGAGATTACAGTAGAGCCGGGTACTGATATCGAGGCTGCACTGGATGATGCTGTCGGTGAAGTTACAGCCGGTTATTCAAACGGTGAGGAGAAGACATACTCCATCCGCTGGAACAGTGATGATCTGGCAAAGGCCGACTCTACAAGAGAAGGTATGGAGTATACCATCAGAGGGACTATCGGAGGTTCCGCATATTTTACAGAGGCTGAAGAGCCGCTGATTGAGGAACGTGCGGATCCGAGTATTACTTATGATGAAGAAAGAAACAGATATTATTTCACGGCTTCTTATCCGGTAAACGGCAAGGACGGAGCCGACGGCTATGACAGACTGGTAATCCGTGTGGCGGATACAATCGAAGGTCTGGCTGATGCCGAAGAACATGTAGTATGGGATGAAAGTGAAGTCGAGGGTTACGGACAGTTCATCTGGGCTCCGGAACTTCACAAGATCGGCGATTACTGGTATTTCATCAGTACGGCGGCTGTAGGTGAAGGCGGATACAGTTTTGACATCCGGCCGTTTATGATGAGATGCAATGATGCTGACAACATTACAGACCCGGATTCCTGGGGAGAGCCGGAGCGTGTAAAACCGGTAGAGGGAGATAAATCTTGTCTGCAGGTAATGTCTCTGGATATGACTTACTTTGAAGCGGGCGGAAAATGCTATGTTTCATGGGCTGACAAGACACAGGAAAACCTGAGTAAAGTATTTATCGCAACAGTTGATCCGGAAGATCCGACACAGCTGACCAGCAAGGCGACTGTAATTACAACACCGGAATACAGCTGGGAATGTGTAAATATTGCGGTAAATGAAGGATCGGCGGCATTTGTAAAAGACGGAACCGTTTATCTCGCGTTCTCAGCTGCGGCTACCGGCGCGGAATACTGCGTGGGCCTGATGACAGCAGACGCGGATGCGGATCTGACAGATGCTTCCAACTGGACGAAGGTACCTTATCCGGTACTGACCAGCGGCGACTTTAACGACGAGCTCTGCGGACCGGGACACAATTCATTTACAACAGATGAGTATGGCAACCTTGTAATCGTATACCATGCGCGTCCGGCAGAGGAACATGCGGGACACAGCGGTGATCCGCTGTATGACGCATGCCGCCACGCTTATGTAAAACCGGTACTCTTTGATTCTGAGGGAGCTCCGGTACTGAACCTTTCTGATGAAGAGTTTGCTATGGGCGGTTCTGAGATTACAGTAAAGGTGAAAGTAAGCGGCGAGTACACACAGGCAGAGCCGGTACTTGAGTACAATTTTGATGAAGACTTGACACAGGGAACTGCAGCAGACAGCGCAGGTGAAAATGACGCGTACCTGACAGACGGCGCGGCTTATGTGCAGGATGATTCCTACGGACAGGTACTTTACCTGGACGGTGACAGCAGAGACGGAATGGGAGGACATGACAGCTATCTGTCATTCCCGGAAGGTTTCTTCGACGGAAGAGACAATGTGACGATTTCTATGGACGTCAACGAAGTGTCCAGAACAGGCAACTATTTCACATTTGCGATCGGACAGGACAGAGATAAATATCTGTTCCTTAAGATAGATCCGACGAACCTGAAACTTGCCATTACAACAGGAAGCTACAGCACAGAACAGGTTGCTTCCAAGAGCGGAGCTTACCCGAACAACAGCCGTACATGGATGAATATTAAGATTGTCCTTACACCGGATAAAATGTCCCTGTACCGCGACGGAGAGCTGGTTGCTGAAGAAAATGTAACAGTCAGCATGTCTGATCTGGGCAAGAATCTGAAAGCATATCTCGGCAGATCATTCTATGAGCCGGATGACCTGTATTTCCGCGGCTTCTTTGATAATGTAAAGGTTTATGACTTTGCAATGGGAAGCGACGAGGTAGCAAGAGTTTACCAGCAGGAAGAGGCAGACCGCATCGCAATGCTGGAAGACGTACAGCGCGTGGCTGATACCTTTGAGATTCCGAATATGGACAATGTCAAAGGAAATATTACCCTTCCTTCTGAGAAGGACGGAGTAAGTATTGCATGGACATCTTCTGACGACAATATCATCACGTCAACTGAAGTAGACGGCAAACCGGCAGGAGTTGTCACAAGAGGAGAATCCGATCAGAAAGTAACACTGACGGCAGTATTCTCAAAAGACGGACAGGATTCCGTGACAAAGACATATGAAGTAACAGTAAAAGCGAAAGCACAGGAAGTATCTGAAGACGACTATGAGGGATACCTGTTCGTACACTTTATCGGCAACGAGGCGGCAGCTTCTCATGAGCAGACATACTTCTCCATCAGTGAGGACGGACTGAACTGGTCTGAACTCAACGGGGGTAACGCAGTGCTGACAAGCGATATCGGCGAGAGCGGACTGCGTGACCACTTTATCGCACGCGCGCCGGAAGGTGACAAATACTATATGATCGCGACAGACCTGAGTATTTATCATAATGCAGGCAACTGGGCAGGCGCAGGCGGAAGCGGAAGCCACGGCATCGTGGTTTGGGAGTCTGATGATCTTGTAAACTGGAGCGAACCGTGGATCGCGGAGATCGCGCCGGAGAACGCAGGATGTACATGGGCTCCGGAATTCATCTATGATGAATCCACAGGCGAGTATGTTGTATACTGGTCCGCTACATCCATTGAACTGGATGAAAACGGAGAGATTGCGCAGGAGTATGAGAATCACACAATTTACTATGCGAAGACAAGAGACTTCCGCACATTTACAGACGCGCAGGTTTATCATTCCGGCGGCAAGCAGGAAGACGGTACTCCGATCAAGGTAATTGATTCTACAATGATCGAGAATGACGGCACATATTACCGCTATACAAAGAACGAGATGAACGGAACTATTATGGTTGACAAGTCAGATGCAATTCTCGGTACATTTACAGAGATTGATTCTGATACACTTTCTTCTGATGTGCCTGCAACTGTGGGCGCAGTAGAAGGCCCGATCATCTTCAAGATGAACGAGAAGACGGAAGACGGAAAAGATCAGTGGTGTCTGATGGTTGACCGCTTCGCAAGAGGACAGGGATACTATCCGCTGATTACTACAGACCTTGATTCCGGCGAGTTCACAATGCTCAGCGACGATGAGTTCAGCATGCCGACAGACGTGCACAAGTACCGTCACGGTTATGTAATGCCGGTAACTGCGGCAGAGTATGACGCCCTGCAGAGAACATACGGCGAAGACAGCTATGTAAGTACTTATAAACTGGAGCAGACCATTGCATCTGCTAAAGCGATTGATATGAACGCGCTGACAGAGGCAAGCAAGGCAGATCTTCAGGCTGCGATTGAAACTGCAAAGGCAGCGCTTGAAAGTGTGAAATCCACAGAAGAAGCAGATGCAGCTGCAGCAGAGCTTCAGGCAGTAGTTGACGGTCTGGAGTACGCCGGAGGCGAAACAGTTACATTGACAGGAATCAGCGTAACACCTCCGACAACAACAACATACACGGCAGGAGAAGAACTGAATCTTGACGGTCTGAAAGTAACAGCGTCCTATTCCGATAACACAAGTAAAGATGTGACAGAAAAGGCAGATGTTGACACATCCGCATGTGATATGGATGCAGCCGGAACATACCCGGTAACTGTAACTTATACAGAAAACGGTGTTACAAAAACAGATACGTTTGATATCATAGTAAAAGACGCTGCTGTAGAGCCGGGTGAAGCTGTCCTGACGGGAATCAGCGTAACACCTCCGACAACAACAACATACACAGCAGGAGAAGAACTGAATCTTGACGGTCTGAAAGTCACCGCGTCTTATTCTGACAACAGCACAAAGGACGTAACAGAGGCGGCAAAAGTCGATACATCTGCATGTGATATGGAAACTGCCGGAACATATACGGTAACGGTAAGCTATACAGAAAATGATGTTACAAAGACAGATGCGTTTGAGATTACGGTAAAAGACGCTGCTGTAGAACCGGGTGACGTTACTCTGACAGGAATTGAGGTAACGGTACCGGACAACACGACATATACAGTCGGTGATAAGCTTGATCTGACAGGCCTGAAAGTTACAGCTTCCTATTCAGACAGCAGCACAAAGGATGTAACGGATTCAGAAAATGTAACGGTAGATACATCAGAGTGCAATATGGATGCGGCTGGAACATATACAGTAAAAGTATCCTACACAGAAGATGGTATTACCATGTCAGATACGTTCCAGATCAAAGTAAATGTTAAGGATGAGCCGGCTCAGCCGACAGATCCTGACGAAGAAGCTCCGGATCCGTCCGACAGACCGGGCAATCCGGAAAATCCGGGAACATCTGATCCATCAGCTAATGCGGGCAGCGTGGCAGTACAGACAGGTGATACAACAAATGTAATACCTGTTGCAGCTGCATGTGTGCTGGCGCTTGGATGCGGCGCGGCGGTAGTTATTGCAAAGCGCAGAAAGAGATACTAAAAAGTATCATTTAGGATCATTATAAAAGGTTTCAGCGGGCGTGCATGGCAGCATTTATGACTCGGCCATGTGCGCCCTTCCCATAAAGAAAAAACAGTACACGCTCTGCGTTGTATAGCAGATGAGGAAATCTTTTTAATGAAGAAAGGGACAAAGTAAATGAAAAGTAAAAAATTTATATCCGGCCTGCTGGCGGGCGCTATGGTGCTGACATCGGTATTTACGACCGGATGGACTGAGGCGGAGGCCGCGGAAGAAGACAGCCTGGTAGCATCGTTTTCATTTGAGGACGCACTGACAGACTCACAGGGCGGCGACGGCGCGGCAATGATCGTGTCCGGACTTGGCGCCTACAGAGACGGCAATCCTACATTTGAGGAAGGCTTTGAGGGAAAAGCGGTTCGTCTCGGCGACTACGGTCTGAAGCTGAATAAGACAAATATCGGCGATAATTTCACTCTGTCCATGTGGGTAAAACCGGATGGAATATTTAAAGAAAATCAGGTTGTGGCATTTCTCGGATTCCACAATCCGGAACAGTGGGCAGGCCTTTCCGGAGGAGCACTTTCTGGAGGAAGTTCGGAAGAGTGCAAGTTCTGGGCCCATGATGAGTCTGTCTATACAAGCCATACCACTCTTGGAACGGTGAATATAGATACACAATGGCATAAAGTAACGATTACCGCTGACGAGGAAAACATGACGGCTTACGTAGACGGCGTCGAGATCGGAAGCGGCGCGACAAATCATCCGCTGGCACAGGAAAACGGCGACATTTACATCGGCGTAAACTACTGGGATTCTATCTTCAGCGGTCTGGTAGACGAAGTGAAGGTCTACAGTACTACATCAACGGCAGACGAGGTTCGGAAGGATTACCTGAGAGATATCGGCGATCCCGAAGGATCCAGGGTGGCTTCTTATTCATTTGAAGAAGGACTTTCCAATAGCGAAGGCGCGGACGCGGCGGATGCCATTGTGACAGGACTGGGTGCTTATGAAGGAGAAGTTGTCTATGAAGATGGTTTCAAGGGGAGCGCGGTCCGTCTGGGAGACTACGGACTGCGGCTGAACCAGGCAGACCTGGGAGAAAACTTCAGCGTATCCATGTGGCTGAAAGCAGACGGGACTTTCCCGGAAAACCAGGTGCTGATGTTCTTAGGCTACCATAGCCCGGAACAATGGCTTGCGGTATCCGGAAATAAAAGCGGTACATCGAACTGCAAATTCTGGGCACACGATGGAAGTGAGTATACAAGTCATACAACCATCAGCACTATGAATATTGCGTCCGGCGGCTGGCATCAGCTGACGCTGACCGGATCTGAGTCGACAGTGACGGCGTATCTGGACGGCGAGGCAGTGGCATATTCCAGCGGGCAGGACGGAGCATCCAATCATCCGCTTGCAGGAGAAAACCAGGACATCTACATTGGTGTCAATTACTGGGATACAGAGTTTGAGGGACTGGTAGATGAGATAGAAGTATACGACTGTACTTTGTCGGCAGACTATATTGCCGACGCTTATGCGGAGGCGACAGGGGATCCCAAAGAGGGCAAGATCGCGGAGTATACATTTGAAGACAGTATCGCGGACAATAACGGAAACGAGGCGTCGGCTGTTGTGTCCGGCCTGGACGCTTACAACGGCGATGTAAAATATGAGGCAGGCTTCCGCGGCGAAGCAGTCCGTCTGGGAGATTACGGCCTGCAGCTGAACAAGAAAAATCTTGGTGAGAATTTCACAGTATCTATGTGGGTAAAACCAGATGGAACATTTGCCGAGAACCAGGTGCTCACTCTGCTGGGCTATCACGATCCGGAGCAGTGGCTCGCGGTATCCGGAAATAAAAGCGGTACGGCGAACTGTAAATTCTGGGCGAACGGCGGCGGATATAATACGTGGACCACACTTGGCACTCCGGCTGTCAATGCAGACGGCTGGCATCAGCTTGTCATCACAGGCACGGACTCCACAGTGACTGCATATCTGGACGGCGTTCAGACAGGAAGCGGCACATCCAATCATCCGCTGGCACAGGAAAACGGCGACATTTATCTTGGCGTAAACAACTGGGATGCTGAATTTACAGGTCTTATGGATGACGTTGAGATCTACGGAGAGGCTCTTACAGCCGGCGAGATCAGCCGGATCTATGCGGAGGATCTGCTTGCTGCCGACCTGGAAAATCTTACTGTTCCGGCTGAGGTGAGCTGGGATATCAGTCTGCCGGCGGCAGGAAACAGCGGACAGACGACAGTGACATGGACTTCCGACAAACCGGAGTTTATCAATGCCCAGACCGGTGAAGTAAACCGTCCGGCACAGGGAGAAGAAGCAGAGACAGTAACTCTGACAGCTGTAATCAGCAATGGAAATGATCAGGTTTCAAAGACATTTACTGTTTCCGTGCTTCCGAAAAATCCGGATGAAGACATTCTGGTATATGCAGATCAGCTGACGCTGAACGCAGGATTCGTTTCCGGGGACATCAGACTGCCGGAGACAGCCGGAGAGGCGGAAGTTAAATGGTCATCCGCAGATCCGGAGGTGATTGCCGTTGAGGGCAATACCGCAAAGGTTACAAGAGTTGACGGAGAAAACAGAAAAGTGACACTGACAGCCACTGTAACTTTAGAAGGCGCGTCAGAGCCGCGGACAAAAGAATTCCCGCTGACCGTTCTCGCGGCCGGACCGGATCTGCTGACATATATCAGCAATGCGCCGGCAACCGGACAGAATGGCGGCATGAAGATCGCGGGAGAGGGTGATGAAGGTTTCTCGGTGCTGCACAGCAATCAGCCGGTACTTTATGCGTCAAAAGGAACAAAATCCTTTGGTGCCGCCCAGATTTTCCGCAAAGCGGACGGAAGTTTTGGAGTTGTAGCTACAGACGGCGGCAGCAACGGCAACTTGATTTTCTTTGCGTCAGAAGATCTGATCACATATTCTGACGAGACGCTTGTTGCCATACCGGGAGTAACCGGCATAAGCGACGCAAACTGCGTATATGACAGCGCAAATGAGGTCTACAAGATCTTTGTTAAGGATGCGGACGGCAATGTATGGGTATCAGAGAGCAAGGATCTTGTTACCGCGGGCAGTGCATCTGTCAGCGACTATACATTCCGGTCTGTCGAGGGAACGCCTGAAGACGCGGTTCATCCGTATGTAACGGCTTTGACACAGGCTGAGTATGACGCAGTGTTTACAAAATTTGCTTCAATTTCAAATACAGGCGTACAGGCACCTGCAAACATTGAGATCAGTCAGGGAGAAGAGTACAGTCTTCCGGAAATGGTTACTGCGGAATATTCTGATGGATCCAGTAAACAGCTGGGAGTTGAATGGGATGCGGATGATCTTGCGAAAGTTGACACTTCTGTACCAGGTGAGTATACGGTAAATGGTACGGTACAGCGTACAGTTTCCTATACGGATCCGGAGGAGCCGCTGATTGAGGAAAGAGCAGATCCGTTTATGACATATGACGCTGAGCGCGGCATGTATTACTTTACCGGTTCTTATCCGACAAACGGAGCCGGCGGAGCAGATGGATATGACCGATTGGTTATCCGTGAGGCATCTACTATTGAAGGGCTGGCGACTGCGCAGGAAATTGTGATCTGGGATGAATCCTGGGATGACGGCGAGGGCAACAGCTACAGCCAGTGGATCTGGGCACCTGAACTTCATAAGATTGGAGACTACTGGTATATTATCAGTACTGCAGGGACAAATGGCGGCGACAGGTTTGGTACGCTGAGGCCGTTTATGATGAGATGTACAGATCCGGACAATATTACAGATCCTGATTCATGGGAGGCGCCGGAACGTGTAAAACCGATGGCGGGAGATGAGAAAAACTGTCTGAATGCAATGTCTCTTGACATGACGTATTTTGAAGCAGACGGCCACAGCTATCTGGCGTGGGCAGACTTTACACAGACTGGTATTTCCAGCATCTACATTGCTGAGACAGATCCGTCTAATCCGACACAGCTGATCAGCAACTGTACTGTGATCTCTGCACCGGAGTACAGCTGGGAGTATGTAAGAGCTGTAGTAAATGAAGGCCCGGCTGTATTTAAAAATAACGGCAAGATATATATGGCATTTTCTGCATCAGGAACCGGTTCCGAGTATTGTGTTGGACTGCTTACCGCGAACGAAGGCGACAATCTTCTGGATGCAGATTCATGGGTGAAGACAAATTACCCGGTTCTTACAAGTACTGACTTTAATGATGAAGTATCCGGACCGGGACATAATTCTTTTACTGTTGATGAGTATGGAAATGTAATTATTGTTTATCATGCACGTCCTACTTCGATTCATGCGGGACATGGCGGAGATCCGCTTCAGGATCCGTGCCGGTACGCGTATCTGCAGCCGGTCAATATCGCGGCGGACGGTTCTCCGGTGCTTAATATGACTCCGGAGCAGGAACTTGCGGATGAATATATGAACGTATCCGTTACAATCAAAGTCAGCGCATCTGAAGCAGAGAAAACGCTGACAGGCATTACAGTGACAGGCCAGCCGTCCAAGACAGAATATGAAGTCGGCGACAAATTTGACCCGTCAGGTATCGAAGTAACAGCAACATACAGCGACGGAGATACGGAAGTGCTTGGAGCAGACGCGGAAGGACTTGTCTTCTCTCCGGAAGAATTTACGGAAGCAGGACCGCAGACAGTAACCGTTCTTTACACCGTGGGCAACGTTACTCGGACAGCCAGCGTCAATGTTACGGTCAGCGAGAAGGTGGAAGAGCCGGCGGTGCTGACAGGCATCGAGATAACAACCCAGCCGTCCAAGACAGAATACGAAGTCGGCGATGCGTTTGAACCGGAAGGAATGGTCGTGACTGCATCTTATGACAAGAAAGATCCGCAGGCAGTTGATCCGGACAAGCTGACATTTACACCTGAGGTGTTCAGTGAAGCCGGAGAACAGACGGTAACGGTTTCTTATACGGAAGACGGTATCACAATGGAAGCGAAACTTCAGGTTACAGTAACTGAGAAAACAGTGGAGCCGGAAGTAACACTGGAGTCTATCAAAGTAACTCCGCCTCAGAAGCTGGAGTACAAAGTCGGCCAGGATCTGGATCTGACAGGAATGACTGTTACGGCAGTATACAGCGACGGCGAAGAGAAGGATGTTACAGCGCAGGCAGTGGTTTCCGGATTTGACAAAGATCTGGAAGGCACACAGCAGATCGAAGTATCTTACACAGAAAACGACGTGACTGTGAAAGATTCCTTCGAGGTAACAGTAACAGCGGCCGGAACAGGCGAGCCCGGTACAGTTGATCCGGATCCGGAAAAACCGGAGAATCCGGATACAGACAAGCCGGGAAGTGGTTCGACAGATTCTGATCAGCCGGGAGCAGGAACTTCCGCTCCTTCAGGAGACACAGATGGTACGGACGGCGGCTCAGCAGTTCAGACCGGCGATACAACAAATATCCTGCCGACAGCAGCGGCGGCGGCCATTGCACTGGCAGGAGCGGCAGCAGTGGTTGTACTGAAAAAGAGAAAGAGAGGGTAAGAAGCGGCTTATGAAAATACATAAACGACTTCTTGCGGGCGCACTGGTAATGCTTACGGGCATTACCATGTGCGGGTCTCCCGCAAAGGCGGATCCGACGGATTCGGAACCGGTAGAAAAGATCCTGGCGAAAAGCAGCAACGGCAACCCGTTATTCGGGTTCGGTCCGGATTCAATCGCCGTAGAGGGACAGAATGGAATTATATACGGCGGCGACCCGTCCATTATGGTGGACGGCGATACAGTATATGCTTATGTAGGACAGGACGTGTCCACAGGCGAGTATTATACAATGCCGCGGTGGCTGTGCTACTCCACAACAGATATGAAAGAGTGGAAGTACGAAAGTGTTATTATGACAATGCAGGATGTCAGCTGGAGAAATGACGATGTTTCCGCGTGGGCGAGCCAGGTGGCGAAAGTCGGCGACAAATATTATTTCTTCTACTGTGCGGAAGGCAACAGAAGTGTCGGCGGCGGCAAATGTATCGGAGCGGCTATTTCCGATTCTCCGACCGGTCCGTTTAAGGATATCGGACATCCCCTTGTCAGAAATGTTGATACGCCAAACGGTCCTCATACCTGGGAAGATATCGATCCGACTGTGTGGGTAGAAGGCGATGATGTCTATGTTGGCTGGGGAAATAACCGTTTCTTCGTATGCCAGGTAGAATGCGGCGATACAGTTACAATCAAAGATCAGGACGGTAATCCGAATAACCTGTCTGTCGGTTACGAAAAGGGTAATGATATTGTGATCGGTAAGATGAATGGCATCGAGATCTTTAATGACCAGGACAAGTTTGAAGGGCACAGCTTTACAGAAGCTCCGTACTATTACAGACAGCAGGATGAGGACGGTAATTATTACGGACCATATTATATGTTCTTCGCGGCTGACTGGAGAGAGCAGATGGCTTATGCTACGACAGACGACCTGATGAGTAATGACTGGACGTTCGGCGGCATTATCATGGAACCCTCCGCAACAGCGAATACAAACCATATGGCAGTATTTGATTTTAAGGGACAGACGTATTTCGTATATCATGACGGAAGCCTGCCTCACGGAAGCGGATACCGGAGAGTGGCATGTATAGAAAAGTTTGATATTAATGAAGATGGGACAATTGATCCGATCGTAAAGACAGCAGTCGGCCTGAATGGCACAGTCAGCACGATCAAAGACAGCACCGGCTCATATGTGGCTAATGTGCCTTTTGAAAATACTTTGAACGATGCAGATTATCCGATGACGGACTGGAGTACATCCAGCCTTACAGCAAGAGGAAGCAAAGAGATCATCGTTGACTTCTTCCAGCCCGGAACAGAGAAAGAGTGGGAGATTAACCCGGCTAAGATCGAAAATTTTGACAGCCTGTCTGCAGGTGTAAATACGGATGCATATGTTTCTATTGAGTCCAACAATAAGCCGGGACTCTACATGGCAGCCGGCGATCAGGCAGATGACGGTACAATTCGGATCGTTCTGGCACAGGATGCGGGAGGTACAGAGAATGAAGCGAAACGTATGTCATTCCGTACACTGGAAGGATTCTCCGGAGAAGGGGTGACATTCGAGAGCGTACAGTATCCGGGCTATTACATGGTAAGCCGTGACGGTGCCCTGTATCTTGAGCGGAATCCGGACGCAAAGGCAGCTACATTCTATGTATCTACAGATAATGCTGCAGAGGCCACATCCGTTCAGAAGACAACGAGACTGTACACAGCCGGAGAGACCCTTGATACAGACGATATCCGTGTTGTAGTGGAGACAGGAAACGGCGGTACAGAGATTATTACCGACTGTACAGTTATGAATGCCGATGAGATCGACATGAGTGCGACAGGAGATAAAATACTTACGGTTTCTTTTGAGTACAACGGACAGCAGATGGAAGACTCCGTTACAATTCATGTTGTAGACGGAGAATACCGTTAGGATCAGGTTTGGTGAAGAAAGGAGATTAAACAAATGAAAAGAAAAAATCTTTTATCCGGACTTCTCGCAGGTGCCCTGGTTCTGACATCTGTGTTTGTGCCCGGAGTAAAAAATGTAGTTAATGCGGAGGAGTATGATCTGAATGAAGGCTTGGTGGCTTCCTTTTCCTTTGATGATGAAAATCTGAAAGACAGTCAGGGTGGTGAAGACGCTTCAGCAATTGTTACCGGTCTTAGCCCATATACAGGCAGAATGGAGTATGTTGACGGCTATGACGGTGGAAAAGGAATTCAGCTTGGCGATTATGGACTGAAGCTTAACCGGGAAAATCTTGGAGAAAATTTTACAGTTTCGCTCTGGATTAAACCGGATAATACGATCCAGGCGGATCAGGCAACCCTGTTCCTGGGATATCACAACCCGGAAAAATGGCTTGCAGTTGCAGGTGAGGCTGATGACAGTAGTAAATACAGGTTCTGGGGACATGGAAATGGTATGTCCTGGACAGGCCTTGGAACGACTGATATCAGTGCTGACTGGCATCAGTTGACACTGACCGGCTCTTCTTCTGATGTAAAGGCATACCTGGACGGAGAGCAGTGGGGAACAGGAAATACGAATTCTCCTCTGCTAGGAAGCAATCAGGATATTTATGTCGGAGTTACATTCTGGGATGTGGAGTTTACCGGCGCTGCAGATGAAGTCAAGGTATATAACCGCACGTTAAGCGAGGGCGAAGTGTACCGCCTTTATGACGCTGAGACAACTCCGGAAGAACTGCTTGCTGAAGGTATCGCAGTAACAGATTCTCTGAGCATGGTGCTTGACAGAACAGCTCAGATTGACGTATCCCTGCATCCGGTTGTAGCAGATTCCAATCCGGAGATTACCTATGAGAGCAGTGATGAAAAAGTGGCTACAGTATCCGCAGACGGCACGGTAACGGCAGTCGGTCCCGGAGAAGCGGAGATTACGACTACGGTAACAATCGGGGAAACCTCACAGAAAGGAGTGACGGCTGTATCAGTAAGCGGAGCACTGGACGACAGGCTTGTTGGATCTTATGATTTTGAAGAGAGCCTGGAAAATGGCGTGGAAGGAGCTCCTGAAGCGACAGCTCTTGTGACAGCCCTGAATACTTATTCCGGAAATCCGGTCTATGACGAAGGTAGAACGGGAAATGCAGTCCGCCTTGGCGACTACGGTCTTAAACTGAATCTGAACGATCTCGGAACCGAGTATACGGTATCCATGTGGGTGAAGTCAGACGAGCCGCTGGCAGGCAACCAGGTTATGCTGTTTATGGGATACCACAATCCTGAAAAATGGCTTGCCATTTCCGGAGACTCCGGTGACAGACTGAAATTCTGGGCAAACGGCGTGATCGGTCAGTGGGTAACTCTTGCAAGCCCGGTTGTGCCGAGCGCAGAGTGGCATCAGATCACAGTAACCGGTACAGAAGGAAAAACTACTTTATATCTGGATGGAATCACCATGGGCACATCCGACAGTAACGATCCGCTGGATGGAGAAAATGCGGATATCTACCTCGGGGTAAATTACTGGGATCCGGAGTACGAAGGCCTGATCGATGATGTAAAGATATATAATATCGCAATGTCCGAGTCAGAAGTACAGGCTCAGGCGGAAGATGAATTTGCAGAGGCTCTTCAGACAAAACTCAACGGCGCGGTTGAGATAGACGATCTGATCGGCGCAAATGAAAGCGCTGATGCGATTAAGTATGATCTGGAACTTCCGGCTTCTGCAGATGGACTGGATATTACCTGGTCCAGCAGCAATACGAACGTGATCGCGGACGACGGTACAGTTGTAAGCCCGTCCGAAGAGACAGAAGTAACTTTAACAGGAAATGTTTCGTACGGAGTACTTTCGGCAGAAGTTTCTTTTACTTACACTGTGATCCCTCTTGACAGAGAGGCGCTTGACGCACTGATAGAAGAAGCGGAAGCTATTGATACGGCTTATTTGTCCGATATATCCAGAACAAGACTTGAGACAGCGATTCAAGCCGCGAAAGACGCAGATTCATATACAAAAGCAGAAAAAGCTGAATCAGATCTTCGGTTTGTAATGGATAATCTTGAGTACAAAGACGAGGCGGTTAACCCATTCGCCCATATTGCAGACCCGGTAACACAGATTCAGCTGAATGAGGGAGATGCACAGGATCTGTTCTCAGTTCCGGAGAATATCAGCGACTATGTAACGGTAGAATATTCTTCAGAGAACAGTGACGTTGCAACTTATGCAGACGGCCGGGTAAATGCTGTGGCAGCCGGAAAAACAATTGTAACAGTAACAGTGACTTCAAATTATGATGGATTTGTGATGGAATACTCTACTGCAGTTGAAGTTGTGGGCAGCTCTGTTCCTGAAGCAGGAGAAGTGACAGATACAACGGATCCGGCTGATAATACAGGAAATGCAAGTCTTGTCGGAGATGCATCCTCTTTAGCAGACGCAGTTCTTAACGAGCAGGACAAGGAAGCTGTAGCAGCCGGCGCAGACGCACAGATCTATCTGACAGTCAGCGATATTACAGAAACTGTATCCGACAGCGACAGAGCGCTTGTAGAAGCGATCAAGGGAGACACAGAAGCAGGTATGTACCTTGATGTAAATCTGTTCAAACAGATCGGCGACGGAGATGCGATCAGCGTAGATTCCATAGACGGCACCGTGACGATCACAATGACAGTACCGGAAAATCTTCGCAATACAGACCCGTCCGTTGAAAGAACCTATCAGCTTGTACGCGTATTTGACGGCGAGGGATCACTGTTGGCATGCAGTTATGATGAAGAAACGGGCGTGCTTACATTTACAACAAATACATTCGGAACTTACGCAATCGTATACAGCGATTCTGAAGTGGATGATCCGGGAACAGACGAGCCCGGAACAGACGACCCGGGAACAGATGAACCCGGAACAGACGATCCGGGAACAGATGAACCCGGAACAGACACACCCGGAGATAATACACAGAAGCCATCTGACACACAGAATGGAAACGGTCAGAGTCAGTCAGGCGGCGATTCCGGTAAAGCTGTTCAGACAGGAGATACAACGAATGTACTTCCGATAGCAGCAGCATGCGTGCTTGCTTTGGCGGCAGCAGGAACTGCTGTTACAGTAAAAGTAAAACGCAGAAAATAGAAAATAACTGAACAGTCGGTTTAAAAAGTACGGCTTCCTGTAAGGGGGCCGTGCTTTTTATATGGCCGGGCAGGCATTTCAGAAAGAAAAATGTCCGTATTTCATAAAAAAAAGAAAATTTTATCCGTATTTATTTAAAAATGCATAATACTAAACGCTGAAAAAAGCTAAAATAAATTAAAAAATTAAAAAAAGTTAACTTTTTATATTATTC